>Ga0208030_1000006_pt1 | contig 225345 bp, 222 predicted proteins | sample MalvirDeepMed_M9_FD_184246 | JGI IMG/M metagenome (GOLD analysis project Ga0208030, IMG submission 184246) | Marine viral communities from the Global Malaspina Expedition - Malaspina viral metaG DeepMed_M9 (SPAdes) (version 2) | ecosystem: Environmental > Aquatic > Marine > Oceanic | place...
CTGGCCTCCAGCTTTGCTATGCCTTTGGGATCGATCGCCCGATAATCCTCGTGGAGATATTCGTCCCATGCGGATTCGGTATCGATGAACGTCAATTTCAGCATTGTATTTTCCTTCTTGAGGTTGGACCCGCCAACCCACTCCTCTTCCAGCCCTTATAACCCGACGGGCCGCGCCCGTTCGATGGCGCGCCACGCTTCCCACGCCGAGCTCAGCGAGGTTCGCTCGTGCCGTGAAAAACGCGACCAAAGGAAGGCCAGCCACAGGCATTGCGCCTCGTCCGGTGCCTTTCGCGACCGAGAGAGGATGTTCGAACCGGGCCCTGCCCGCTTGATCCGATACGCCGCAGCGATCTCCTCCATCGCGCGGTTCGCGCACTCGAGCGGATAGATGTCGAGATCGCCGCGTTCCCGTTGCAACAATTGCAGGTCGGCCAGTGGGAGCGGTCCACCCGCGGCGAGCGCATGGCGCAGATAGTGCTGCGGAGTGCGCGAGGCGCGTGCGATCACGGTCGCATCGGACGGTATGCGTTCGGCAAGACCGGCGAGGATGTCCGCGCGGGTGGCCGTCCTGCCGAAGGCGCGATGTTCGATCGCAAACCTCGCCGCTCCTTGCCGGCCGCGGGTGACGGTGAAGATCGCGGTCGAACGGATCGTCGAACGGCTAGCGAATTCGCTTCGGTCGCGGATGATGGCGAGCGAGCACAGGATTCGCGGATGCCGCCGTAAGGTATCGGCCATGGAACTGGTTCCTTGCTGTAAAACGGAAAAGGGGCGGCGCTCTTGGTGGAAGCGCCGCCCCGTTAGGTCCGGTAGTTGGAAGCTATCAGGCTGTCGCAGTGCCCACCGGGACCGCGGTGCCGTCGGCCTGGAATGCGAAGGTGTCCGCTTTCCACGCCCCCGTCTCGAGAACCGGAGCAAGGGCTTCCGCCGCGGCCGCGATCCGACGCTCCGCTTGTGCGAGTGTCCCGGATCGCTTCGTTGCCTTGGCGACCTTCATTTCTCTGAGGATGCCGCGCCCATCGATGGCGAACTGACGGCTGCGATCCATGGTGACGAGGACGAGGGCCTTTTCGGCGCCGATACAGACCGGCTCAACCCGCACCATGCCAATCGAGTCCAACATTCGGAACACCAGGAAATACCAGGCAGGCTTGGTGTCCGTGTCCGTATTGTAGACAGCGAAGACCGCATCCTGACGGTCGTCGGAAGCCTTCCGGGCGATGCCTTCCATCACCGGCAAGCTTGCGGTCACAACGCCGCCGAAGGTGACCGCCGACGTGCCCGTCGCGGTCACCGGCAATCCGAGTTCGAGACGAAGGGCGAGCGCGTTCGCCCGGTGGGCTTCGAGCCCACCAGCTTGGGAATTGTTCATCAATCTGTTCCTTATTTCAGTGTGACGGCGTCTTCGCCGGAGCCTTTTCCCTCAGCCGGATGGCCCACCATCAGCGCCGCCAGTGCGCCACTTCCACTTCTCGTTTCACTGGTTCCCACGTCCATTCGGCGCGATAGCGATCGATCCAGTTCACCGGGACGATGGTCGGATCGCGACCGACCAGTTCGCGGTACCAAGCGATCTCAGCGTCATGGTCCGGCTCGCGTACGAGCTTGTGATAGACGCCGTGATACGACCGGCGGTAGCCGCGCCGATACGCGTCCTTTTGCAGGCGATGCGGCAGATCGCTTGCTTCGAAGCGCCAGCTGGCTGTCTTGGCACCTTCGAGGGCGTGGGCCATGACCGTGCGCCCGTCCTCGCATACATGCGCTAGGAGATTGACGAGGCTGGCGACATCGTCACCTGCGCGGTGCGCTACGGGATTGAACAGGCCCGCCTGCATCAGGAGATACCCTTGCGCGCGGCCATCGAAGCCAAGGCCATGCCAGTTGACATCCGCCATGGCGCAGATCCACGGCATCGCGCCGACCTCTAGCACGAGTTCTTCGAGATGGCGCCGATCGAACGCGACGTTGAAGGCCAGGCAGGCATCCGCTTCGGCAAGATGATCGGCGATTTGCTGTGGGACGAACCGCTTGCCCTCGACCATTTCGGTGGTGATCCCGGTAATCCGGCTGATCTCCGGTTCGATCGGACGGCATGGCTGCTGCATGCCGCTCCGCAAATTCTCGACCGCAATCACGCGACCTTGATCGTCGATGACGATCATGGCGACGGCGATCTCGATCAGCTCGTCATATTGCGGATCGAAGCCCGTCGTCTCGGTATCGAGCACGGCAATCTTCATGAAGGGCGGCCCCGCATCGGCGGGGGCTTGCCATTCGCGAAGCGGCGTTATGCGGCGCAAAATCCGAACGTCCTCGTTGGCCTGCGAGGGCCGGCAGGGGCTTTTCGATATCATTGTATTCTCCTTGATGGCTGTGACACGAGGATGTCGCGGCGAAGCCTTTTCCTTCACCACTTCACCCTCGGCTGCACCGTCAGCCTCGAGAATTCAGTCGGCCTCCTGAAAAGCCGAACCTTTTCCATCTGCGGTGGCATGGATGCGCCTCAAAGACGGCCAGGCGACCGGAAAGATCGCGTTCAGACGATACCTTGCGCGTGGGCGCGGGCCTGCTGTGCCGCCAAGTTCGCATGGTGCCGATCGGCGGCCTCCCGTAGCGCTCGCCAATCATCGGCATCTAGGTCGAGGGGCCATTTCCCAACTTGCTTCGCGGCCCTCGCCGCCAGGGCGAATTGCGAGCCATCGGCCTTGTCGCGTGCGCTTTTCCAGCGCCGCAGATCACGTCTGCTCCTCTCCTCGCCCTCTTCGATCACCCGGCGCAAAAGGTTAGACCACAAACCCGTGGTGGACCAGGGGCGGGCCCCCTCCCTCTCTTTCTCAGGCAGCGCATCGATGATCGCGGCGTTTCCTTTGACGAGCATCTTAGCGGTCGCGACCTCGCCCAAGATCGGATGGATATGCTGTTTGAACGCCGCCTGGCGCTGCTCCATTTGGAAGAGTTCGGCTTGCACCGACGGATCGCTCAAACCACGCAACGTCAGGCGGTTGCCTCGCCAGTAGATCGGCTGCGGCAGGATAAGTCCCTGCTCGGTGATGCCGACATGGATTGCCTTGTCCTTGACCCGGGCGACGAAGGCGCGAGCAATCTCGATTTCGCTCGCAAGGGTATCGTTCGTATCGCTCGAGGGGGGCAGATCGCGTGCCGCAGAAGCCGCCTCGTTCCTGCCCGCCAATTGCGGGACCGGTGCCCCCTGCCCGCGCTTGGCCGAGATTTCTCGCGCTATCCGTCCAAGCCGCTCGCCAACGTCACGCATCTTGGCGACGAGTTCGGAATTGGTCCGCGCTTCACTTGGAGGGTCGACGGATGTGAGGCCGACGGGCAAGCCCGGCTTCGCGGTCTGGACAGGCACGGACACCGAAGACACTAATTTGATCCCAGCCCATTCCCGCGGCGGCGTGACGGCGCGGATGACCGGCATTTTCTTCGCCTGGGGGAGCTCGACGGGGCGAAGATCAGGGCTCGGATGGGAGCCAGGCGCCCGGACCGGCTGCAGTCGCACACCTGGATCAGAGTAAGGTTTGACCGGTCGGATATGTCGCAATCCCAGTAAGGATTGGGCAGTCGCGGACACCGGAGCGACAGGGCGGATGGACGGCCATTCATTGATTGTGGGCGCCACTACCGGGGCTATCACGGGCGAATGGGCCCGCTGCGGCGAGACGGCGCGGATGATCGGCATTTCCCTCGCCTGCGGGAGCTCGACAGGGCGAAGATCAGGGGTCGGATGGGGGCCAGGCGCCATGACCGGCTGCAGTTGCACACCCGGATCAGAGAAAGGTTTGACCGGTCGGACATGACGCAGTCCCGGTAAGGATTGGGCAGTCACGGAGACCGGAGCGATAGGGCGGATGGACGGCCAATTCTCGACTGTGGGCGACGCTACCGGGGCTGTCACGGGCGAATAATCCTGCGGCGCTTCGATCCGACGCAGTATCGGCGGTGTCTGGATCGTTGGGCTTACTAGGGACACTTTCGAGATTCCGAGGGCGTTCACGGAAGGCGCAATCGCAGCCATTGGCCGAAGGACGATGTCTCTATCGGTCGCTCCGATTACGGGGCGTAGGGACGCTGGAGCCGGAGGCATGGGCGCAACTGGTTTCAGATTGGTTGTTGGGTTTGAAGAGGGCCACACGAGAGCAAGCGCTGGGGGTGGCGACGAGGCCGGCGCGGCCGTATCGATGGCTGGGAACGTGTCGGCGACTGATGACAGGACAGCGCTCAAGCTCATCTTCGGTCCTGGATCGATGTTGCCCTCGATCGATGTAGTTAGGCGCGCATCCGGGCCTTCCTCAAGCCGCATTTCCACCTTCTCAATCGGTGTCTTGGCGGCGATCTGTGCCACTTCGACCGGCGCGATAGTCGATCCAGGCAATCCTTCTTTGGGTGCTGCGACCCCGCGCAGCGATGAGCCGGGCTTACGGCTCATCACGCCACTGACAATGGCGATGGATGCGTTATCGGCGTCCCCTCTAACACCAGCGACGGGGCGCAAATCAAGAGGCGATCTGACCGCCAGTTCCACTTTCGCGAGGGCCGCGAGCCGATGCTTCAGGGCTCTCTTTCGGCGTGCTTCCCGTTTCATTTCGAGGGTTCTTTCGAGCCGAACATTGGCGTCCATCGTCCTGCGGTTCGCCTCGACATCAGCTACGAATTTGCCCTCTCGTGCCGTGCGCGTCTTTCGTTTGTCGAGCTTCTTCTGCGGCTTGTGGACGAGCCCACGCTCGGCATTCGAGAGGTGAGTGTAGTGCCGCTCTATCCCTGCCCGATCGACGGTCGCGGTCATGATCTCGGCCACCCTTCGCCGTGCATGACGCCAATACTCAGCTCCATCGAGATCGGCGCGATAGTCCTGGGCGATCTCCCATCCATAGGACTCGGTGCGCATCATTGGCCGCCAGCTACCGCAGATATGGCCATGGAAATTGCGCTGATCGCCATCCGGATCCGGTCGGTGGAGCGCGGCGGCATAGGGCAGGCCATGACGACCAAACAGCTCGTGCGCGACCGCTTTCAGGATGGCCAAACGCGCATCCTGTGGAACGTCATGCGGCAGCTGGATGATGATATTTACATTGGTTTTCGCGTCAGCCCGGCTCTCGCGCTGGGTCAGTTCGAGAACGTCCGCGCCCATGAGGATTTCGTCAAGATCACCGCCCATGTTGCTGAAGAATATCGGCCGGTCCAGGGGATCGAGTTCGCAATGTTCCACGTCGGACATATAGACGATCCTGCGCCCCGTGATGCCGAAGGAATGCCGCTTCGCGCCATCGTAATCGATCATCATCACGATCGCGCGTCGACCCTGCCGGTCGAGAATGGGCGCCTGGTAGGAGGGCAGCGGAACGATGGATTTGGACGGTATCTTTCGCGCTTTTCGGCGGTGTTCTTTGCGGTTGTGAGGCTCGACTCGGACCCTGATTTTCTTCGGCGGAAAGCGCCTTTCGACCCGGTCGAGCTTGCGCTGAATCGCCTTGTTAATACGCGCCTGAAGCCGGTCGTCGCGCAGGATCGCGGCCATCCTGCGCCGCTCGTGGCGGCTCGCCGAGACGGCATCTCGGCGGTGGATGGCGATGTCCTTCAACGCTGCCCGGGTCAGCGAGACGATGGTCCCGTCAAGCATATAGGAATAGGTGCGCGCGATGCCATCGCGCTCCTCAGCTGTAGGTGGTGTGGGGGTCCTTTTCGTTTGGCGCATGCTAAACAATTTCTCTCGCTAAGACCCCCACACCTCCTTTCTGTCCTTCTTGATTGTCTTAATCCTGCAACCCAATGCGTAACCATTCTTCAGCAGCATGGGTTGGCATACGGATACACCTGATGATGTAGTTCTGCGATGACCGGCAACGGGAGCTTAGCGCCTCAATAACGAACGTAGAGCTACCCGCTCGCGATCTTGAAGTCCGTCGTTCGCTGGCCCACTGAGGAACCGCAGTGGAGTATCTAAACGGGAAGCCAAACTTAAGAGCTCAGCACGCCCGGTCGCTACTTGGCGGTCATTTCGGCCAGCGTCAGCAGAATTTGATTCCATAAGGGACGCAAGTAACTCTGATAGGGGTGGAGAGGTGAAGAAGCCCCGCTCGGCCCGATTACTGGCGCAGGGCCGCGCATCCACCTGCTGACGCGGTACGCCCGGTCATTACTGGGAGAGCTTCGCACAACCCTCACGAAATGCCAGGATGAGAGGGGGGGCACCGTCCAGGCCCTGGAGGCAATCGAGGAGATCGGCGCCCTTCAATCGCATCCTACCGCACATCAGGGAGATTAGGAACTCGACCGTGGCCTCACCCCTGGGCCGGTCCCATTCGTTGAAGATCCGCTTCAGCAGCCTCGCCATCTCTCTGCTCGCGTCCTCATCGCCCGAATAGTCGAGTTCGCCCGGCATGGCCGCCCGCAAGAATGCGGACTGAATCACTCCATCATTGAAACGGCCGAACGTCGATGGCGCGATGAAGCCGTGATAGAAGGCGGTCTGGCGAAGCCGCGGCGATCGACCGCCGCGGAGATTCTCAAGGACACAGGCGATCGTAAAAAGGATGTCGCCATGACTGGCATCGGCCGGATCATATTCGCCGTCCCAAAAGGCGAAAGTCTTGCGAAGCCCGAGCGGGGTGCCATCGGGTGCCGCCCAGAAGAAAGAGTTCACGCTGTCCTGCAAGCCGTCGATCGCATCGATCCGATCCAGAACGGCCTTGATGAGATCGGGTCCGAGGTCCGCCCCCGAATCCGGTTCAACGAGCCCGTTCAGGGCCTCGCGCTCGACTTCCCAAGCAGACGGACCATGCCGCTCGGGCAGCGTGAGTTCCTCGAGGAGAACCACGGCATGCTTGTGGTCGGTGCTGCTGTAGACGAGGTCGCCGCGAAGGCTCCCGTGGCGAGGATGCTGTGTATGCTTGGCGACGCCGATCAGATACGTCCGCGGTGCATCGCCGGCCGGATCCCGCAGGTCGCGGCTGATCGACTGGAGGCATCCGCCCGATCCGATGCAACCGGCGACAATCAGGACGCTGCCATGGACGCTATCGACGCCGATCTTGCTTAAGTCCTTCGCCGAAACGGGCTTGCTGACGTCTTCCGGCGCGTAGTTGTCGGCGATCTCCAGAGCCAACTGGGCGCTTCCCGGGTCATCGGCGTTCACGATCAGCTTCGTGCTGGCCGCGAGGTGGCGATTGCAGGCCGCCTTCACCCGGTCATCGAACACCGACCCCTTCAGCTTCGTCACGTCGACGAAATAGCTGTCGATCGCGGTCGCGTTGTTGCTCTGCTGCCGCAAGCCGAGCGCACCGCGACAACGATACCGGCCTAGGAAAGCCTTCGAATCGTCTTCGATGTCTCTGCCCGTGATCTTGATGCCGACATGCTGAATGGCGTCGGCAAGGAACTGGTCGCCGACGAAGTGGACGGCCGTTGAGCCTGTCTTACACATTGGACAATCCGGTTCGCGATATTCTTCGGTGACGAGTGGGAGCTTGTCGCTGTAGCGCGGATCGGCAACGAGGTTACACAGGACGGTTACGTCGGGCGAACTCTGGATGAGGCCGAAAAGGATCAGCACGCGGTCCTTCAACAGCATCTTACGCTTCACGAGTTCGCGCGCCATGTTCCCGCTTGTACTGGCCGAGATGAGCACGAGGGTCCTTTTGGGCTGCGTGAAGTCGTAGCCGCCGTTGATGCCCGGCCACGAAGAGAAGCTGTTCACCATTGGAGCGACGTAGCTCGGATCGAACAGCTGGCGAAGTTGGATCGCGGCGTGTCCGACGCTGGAGATTGAGGAGGTATCGACGCAGATGTATTCAAGGTCGGGCGCGAGATGACCCAAGATCGTCATCGCCACGAACATGACCTCCGGCCCGAGGACCAGCAGGTTCGCAGCGCGGATGAAGGCCTTCGAGTGCTTGCCCGACGGATGTACGAAGTGCGTCGTCTCGCTAGGCCGAACCAGTCCGTCGCGCCGGTGGAACAGTTCGCACAACCCGTGATCCCGTAGACTAGCGAATGCTCCGTCGTCGATCGTGACGTCTGGGCCGCTGACGGGATGGACGCCGCCCAAGGCGCCCATCTGCGTGAAGCCGACCACGACCACCGCGGTGGTGCCTAACGGGACGCGCCACTCCTCGGGACCGAGCTCGCCAAGTTTCGTGGCGATCGCCGCGGCGACATTGTCCCTGACCACGAAGACGAGGGCGTCGGGCTGGAGGTTGGAACCGATATCATCCGTTAGCAGATCATACAGGTCGCCCTGCGGGATCGTCACCTGTGGTGAGAAGACGATGAGCCACTTCGAGTCCGGCTGCGGCGTCTTGCCGGTCGTTCGATAGGCGAAGAGACGGCTCATCAGCGGCCGATCGGGAACAGCAAGGTCACGACGGCTCCCGACGCGGGCGCATGACGGGTGAAGCCTGCCGCACCACCACCGGCGTCATCGAGCTCGTAGTCGGCGTCGATGAGGGCGGTGTCGTGTTCGCCGGCAAAGGACCTGAAAAGCGACAAACGCCCGGTACGAAGGCGGATGAAACCACCCCGGCCCTTCAGCCGCGAAAGCATTCGCGGCAACCCGATTCCGGCGCCGTCTTGCCTTCGCGTCGAGACGTTGCGGAGAAGGCAGTTGCGGACTAGTTCATACTCCCGCTCGAGCGGGACGTCCTCGTCGATGGGCCGACCCGCCGCTCGCGCGGCATAGCCGGGCCCACTGTCGAACACTGAAATTTCCAGCAACTTGGCACGCGCCCCCCGTCTGGGTCGCGCGATAATGGACGCCAGGTATTCCTCGAATGGCGGGAAGTCGGCCGACACCTTCTCGCTCTCATCCAGCCAGTGTTGCGCGAAGTGCGTTCCGCGGACCGATCGCCGATACGGCCGCCCTGCCGCGTCGGTGCGAGCGTGATAGTGTGTGTTCGCGAATAGCTCGCGCAGCATCACGCCGACCGCCTCGACATCCTTGAACTCGAAGTCACGCTTCCTGGCGTCACCCAGTGCCGCCCCCATCAGGTCGCGGGCGAGATCGACAAAATCCGATTCACCGCGCACATTCGCGCCGCCGTTCGTGGTGGGGTGGTAGAAAGGCTGGAGAGCCCGTTTGGTAGTTTGGTCGGCGCACAGCAGTGTCGTGGCCGTGCCACGGGCGGTTTCACGGAAACGTCCAGCGTCCATCGCCTCGATCCTCTGCCGCGCATCTTCGTAGGCGGTCGCAAGCATGGAGGTTTGGCCGTCCCTCGCCACCACCTGTGCCGACATCAGAACCGCGACCAGCCCAGGAAGGGTTTCGACGAGGTTGGCGACGGTCTGCTCTGCGTGGGGCGCCTGGGCATGGGTCAGCAAGACGGAATCGGTCTCGACTACGGAGCGCGACCAAGTGTTTATAACTTGCAGCAGCGAGACCGCGCCGCCGCAGTGCGCATACTTCAGGTTGCTCGCAAGCAGCAAACGGCCATCGGTTCCCCTCTCGATAGCCCCAAGATGTTCTTCGCAGGCCGCGATGGTCGCAACCCTGTTGACGCTCAGCATGCGGTTAGCCGTCCCCGATCAATTGCGGCGGATCCAGAGTAAAGTTCCAGACGGAAAACGCAACGTGACGCTGCAGAGCGACGGACATTGCCTCACGCTGATCGCAGGCACTAAGGTCAGCTTGGTCCAATAAAGCCCGTGAGTTGTTAATCGGCTTGCGGCCTGGAATCCGTCCTATTGGGTTGTTGGTTTTCCCGAAGCTCTATCGCCAATTTCGCATCGAAAGGAGATTTCGATGTCGATTAACGAACGCCTCTATTCCTGCGCGAGCCTTGCCGGACCGCTGGTAGACGGCAACCTCGGACACGCTGATGCAAACGCATTTCACGGCCTTCTGACGTTCGAGGCCGCCGAATTCGCGGAGCGCATTTCGCTCGTTCCCGGATGGTCAACGATGTCCGTGCTCGATCTGATCATCGGCCTTGTGAAGGAAGATCACAGCGATCTTGCAGCTCGTTTCGCCGTCTCGCGATGGACTAAACGCAAGGCCGCCTACGATGACGAATGCGCTTCGTGGAAAGCCGCAGCCAACGAAAAAGGCGACGACTGGCGCGGTCAGCCGATGTCTTCGGCACAGCGCTTCCTGATCGCCGACACGGCCAGACTACTCGAAATCGAGATACCTGAAGCCATGAGCAGGGGCGAAGCGGCCGACTGGCTCGATCGCAATGGCGCCCACCTCCTCTACAACAAGAAGGGATAAGACCGATGAAAAATTACGAGATGTATCGCCCCACTGGTGGAAAGGTGTCGGTGGGGACGATGCTCATGGCGCTCAAAATCAGCAGTGAATTCAAGGCGACGTCCTTGGAGTATATCGAAAATCTCGGGAAACCCGAACTGATAAGCGACGAATTCTACGCGTCGTGCGATGCGCTGTTCGCGCGCTGGAACCACAACCACAAGATCATCGAACTGATGAAAGCCGACCCCGAATTTCAGGAACAGAATAGGAGGTCGTCATACGCTCTGAACCTCCTCCAGATCGCCGATATGGCGGGCAAGTGCGAGGAAGAAGGTCCGCCGCTCGCCGATCAGTGACGGACGCCGCGCGAGAAGCATGGAAATGGCGGATCGAGCAGCGCCATCATTTCGCCGATCGTCTTGGGGCCGGGTCCGATCATCCCGGCCCTGGCATGCTTTCCTTGTTTCCCAGTGAGGGTGACCCCGGCCAATAGACGAATGCGCTCTTGAATCCGGATCCAGATTGGATCGGTGGAAAGTAAGCTCATGCTGTGGGCGAGATAGCAGAAGATGCGCGTCGAGCGCTCGAGTTTACCGAGACGGTGAACTTCATGCGTCAGCGCATAGAGATACCGCCGCCCTTCGAGGAACATGCGAGCATTGGGGTCGCGGCTCCAATTCGACGTGACCAGCAGATTCCACAAGGATTTGTCTTGTTCCAGATCCCGCCAAGTCGTGGCAGCGAAACCAGCACCGTGCCCGAACTCCCCGAATTTGCCGAAGGCGAGGCGGATGACATCATCAGCATGAATAACATGATGGACACGGCGGTTGGCTTCGCCAGGCTCGCTGTAATTCGTCGCCTCCAGCAGGACGTTGGCGAAGTTGGCCAGCCTGTCCGGCATGATCTTTCGCCCAGCAAGCTCGGCGACAGCCTTTGCGACATGAACGGCGATGTCTTTCCCGTCCAGTCCATAGAAGCAGGCGAGCTCATCCCTGCGCAGTCCACCCCTTAGGTCGATGCGATGAACAGCGGTAGCACTTGATGACGGCCAGAGGATGGGCGGTCGCCCTCCAATCGCTAGTCCGAGCCTGGCTTGGTCGATGATGTCCTCCACAACGGTCCCGAAATACTCCGTGTCCGGGCCGGCTAATTTGGAGAAAGCTGCAAGGGTGCGAAGGTCGCTGCTCTGTTTTTCGAAACGGAAAGTGCCTGGACGTCTTCCCTGCCCATGCGTGTGATAGTCGAGATCATCGAACGCGATTTTGCGCAGCGCATAAACCGTGTGGTTGGCCCGGCGCAGCATCTCCCGGTCTTCCCCCGCCGAACGCGCGGTATTCAGGTCGGCAGCTATACGCTTCATGGCCGACAGTCTGAACGGATCGCGGGCGGCCAGTACCTTGAGAATGGCGCAGCCGCGGCGAAGGGTACGAAGAATACGAAAAACCGAAGCGATCGAACAGGCGAGATCCGGAAAGTAGTCGGATCGCCATTGGGCCGTCAGGCTCTTTGTGCCCTTCGCGTAGTCGAGCGAGGGCAATTTCTCGATCGCAAGATCAATCTCTTCGCTAAGAAGCAGCAGGAACAGGGCGGGGTGCGTGCCGCGAATATCTGCAAGGAATGCGGCGACCGCGTCGATGTCTACGCCCACGACAAGCCTGAACAGCCGCTCGCCATAAAACGCGTCCGCCATCGTCAAATGAAAATAGGCAGCGATCTCTCGCTTGGCTTTCGGCAAATGCGGGAGTCGGCGATCCTGGCCATACTGGCTTTCGACCTTCGTCAGCATTCCCTGGTAGAAATGATAGAGGGGCGAGAAATACAGGAGCGGGAGCTTCACGCCGATCGGTGCCGCCTCTTTTCCTGGCTCCAAAGGCGCTCCGATGGTCCGGGCGATATATCGCCCTCGCGCGATATAGTGGGGTTCAAGGTCGATCGACGAGAGCCCGATCTTGCCGTCCTGCCAATCCATCAGCTGCTGGGCGTAATCTTGGATGTCCGCACGAGCACAGTCGCGATCGCGTATGCGCAGCCGCCGATCTATGTTGATCGCATCATGAGCAAGGTCGTCATACATCATCGGAACGTCCAGGTCGTTGGGTTCTCGACCTATTTTATGATGAATGGCAATTTACGCCAACTTGTGCGTAGTCACTCAGCCGATATTGGGTTGTTGGTTTCGATCTCAGGCTCCGTCGCATACCGGCCCCATGAGCCGGAGCGATCCATCTCCCGATGACTTTCAAACCGCGCATGATTCATTGCGGGACGGCTTTGTCGTGCACGATGAATTGCCCGCCGGCCTGCCTATACTCGACGAGGAACTGCTGTGGCTCAGCGAGCTGTTCGCCTCGATCCTTTCGCGCTGCCCCAAGGACACTGACGTGCAATGACCGACCTTCTGCCTGCAGCCGGATATATCCGCGTTTCCACCCGCAAGCAGGCAGAAGCCGGAACGTCGATGGACGAGCAGCAGAACGGCATCGCGCGCGGCGCTGAGCGGCATGGCTACACAATCGTCCAGTGGTATATCGATGGCGGCATCAGCGGTCGCTCTGCCAACCGTCCGGAGTTTCAGCGTCTCATTGCCGATAGCTGCTCGAGAACGCGGCCTTACAACGCAGTGTTCATCTACAACTTCTCGCGCTTCTTCCGGGACGACTACGAGACCGAAGGCTATCGCCGGAAGCTCGAGAAGAACGGTGTAGACCTGCTTAGCGCCACCCAGCATATCGCCCCTGGGCCCCATGCGCGATTGCAGCGCGCAATCATCACTGCAATGGATGCCGCAGCCAGCGATATCAACGCCGAGCAGGTGACGGCGGTGATGCGTCGCAATGCCGAAGACGGTTTCTGGAACGGCTCGCAGCCTCCGCTCGGTTATGAAACCTATACGGCCGAGATCCGGGGCAAAAAGCACAAGAAAAAGCTGAGGGTCGTCTCGTCTGAGTCCGCTACGGTGGAGTATGTCTTTGGCGCTTATGTCGGCGCTGGCGGGAAGGCTTCCATGGGCATTGGCAAGCTTTCCCAGCACCTCAACGAAAAGGGTTTGAGCTACCGCGGTCGCAAGTTCACGCCCGCGCTGGTCCATACGATCCTAACGCGTGAAACCTATGTCGGTCGCCACTATTACAACACGAAGGACAGCCGCACCAATACGAAGCGTCCGCGCGAGGAGTGGATCGAGGTCGAAGTTCCCGCGATCATCGCAGAGAAGATGTTCGAAAAGGTCCAGGCGATCCTCAAGTCACGTGACCCCAAGATGACGCCTGCGCGCTCGCATTCCAGTCCTGTTCTGCTGTCCGGGCTTGGTCGCTGCGGAAATCCGGGATGCGGCGGCACGATGATGCTCATGACCGGCAAAGGCGGGCAATATCGCTATTATGCCTGCTCAAATGTGCGCAGGAAGAAAGACCGGACCTGCGGCGGAAACAATGTGCCGATGGACGAAGTCGATACCGCGGTTCTCGATGTGCTCGGGAAGCGATTGCTCGATCCTTCCCGACTAGAGAACCTGCTCGCTCAACTTCTAGAACGATCAGCCGGAGCCGACGCCAAGCGCAAGCGCGACATCGTCACGCTGCGCAACGAGCGCACGGCTGTCGAAATGGCCATCCAGCGCCTTTTCGAGTCGATCGAGGCTGGACTGGTCGATCCCACCGACAAGGATCTCAAGAAGCGTCTCGCGGGCCACCAGTCGAGGCGCGCTGCCCTCGATGAGGAGATCAATCTGCTCGAACGCCAGTGTGGTGACAAGCGGGGACGCATCGACAGCGAAACCATTGCTGCTTTCGCTGCGGGATTTCGGAAGAAGCTCACTGATCCCAGCGATCCCGGACTCCGTAAGAAATACGTGCAGGCGTTCGTCAGCGAGGTTGTGATGACCAGGGAGCGTCTCACCGTTCGTGGCCCGGTGGCCAGCTTGGTCCAAGCGGTAAGCACGCCCAACGCCATCGATGCGCCGGTGCGTACTTCCATGGTAAATTGGCGCACCCGACAGGATTCGAACCTGTGGCCTCTGCCTTCGGAGGGCAGCGCTCTATCCAGCTGAGCTACGGGTGCCGAGCGGCGGGCCTCTAGCAAAGGCGGGGGCTGGGCGCCAGAGGCTTCGTGCCCTGGCCGCCGATCGGCCCCGGCGAATCAGCTCTTAGGAATTCGGTAAGCCTGTTCGCGCTACTCTTTCGTCCATGTCCGCGATCAATCACGAATTCGATCTGGCCGGAGCGACCATGCTTCCGCCGCTTGGCGCCGCCCCCGATGGCGGAGCCGACACCGCGCGTGCCGAATTGCTCGCCGCGCGGTGGGAAGCGGTGCACGCGGCGGCCGATGCCGTTGCCGAACTCGCGCAGCTTGGCCACGAAAGCTTCGATCCCGCCATCGCGCAATTCCCGGCGCGGGCATCGCAAGTGGCGGGGTGGCGCGGCGAAGAGATCGCGACCGGGATCGAGGATCTGGCCTACGTCATGCAGACCGGCCTGCGCGCGCTGATCGTGGCGGCAGGAACCGGGGCCGACACAACGCCTGCGGCCCTGACCCTGTGGCGCGAATTCCATGGCGCGCGGGCTGCGATCCTGGCCGTGCTGGAGCCCGACCGGCTGGCGGCATAGCCTCACGCGCGCTTGACCTGGTTCGCATTTTGTTCCAGCCAAAGCGCCATGCCCGAATCAGCCGCCCTCGCCCGATCGCCGGAGCGCTCGAACACCCCGCTCGACGATTCAGCCGATGCTCCGATCGCGCGCGATGTGTGCCGCGGGATCATGCGGCTGTTTGCGCGCAACGGCATCTGGTGCCTGCCCGAAATGCCGCTGCGCAACGGGCGGCGCGCCGATCTGATGGGTGTCGATGCGAAAGGCCGGGTCGTGATCGTGGAGGTCAAGGTGCAGCGCGGCGATCTGCTCGGCGATGGGAAATGGCCCGACTATCTCGACCATTGCGACCGGTTCTTCTGGGGTGTCCCGCCGGGCCTCGATCGCAGCCCGCTCGACAGCGAGGATTATCGACCCGATTGCTGCGGCGTGATCGTGGCGGATGGCTACGATGCGGAAATCCTGCGGCCCGCGCCGCTCAATCCGCTGGCCGCAGCGCGGCGCAAGGTGGAGATCGAGCGCTTGTCGCGCACGGCGCTGCGGCGCCTCACCGTTGCCGCCGATCCCGAATGCGCACCGTGGGGAACCGGCGACATCGCCTGACGAATCGGCGCAAGCCCTTCTCGTTACGGCAGGATTGCGGCATAGCGGCGCCGTGACGTCGCTCGCCATCCTCCTCTCCGTCCTTTCGATGACCGCGATCGTCGCTGTGCGCTATTTCGCGTCGAGCGGCCTGTTCGCCTGGATCAGCGCGCGGCGGGTGCCGGGCATCCACGACCGGCTCGGCCCGCAGATGCGGCGCGAGATCGGCTGGTCGCTGGTATCGGCGGCCGTTTTCGGCATACCAGCGGGCCTGGTCGCCTGGGGCTGGCAGGAGCGGGGATGGACGCGCATCTACGAGGACTGGAGCGCCTATCCGCTCTGGTACGCGCCAGTTTCGGTGCTGCTTTACCTCTTCGCGCACGACACCTGGTTCTACTGGACCCACCGCTGGATGCACCGCCCCAAGGTGTTTCGAAAGATGCACGCGGTCCACCATGCAAGCCGCCCGCCCACCGCCTGGGCGGCGATGAGCTTCCACCCTTACGAGGCGCTGACCGGGGCCGTGGTGATCCCGGCGCTGGTCTTCCTCATCCCGATCCATGTCGCGATGCTGGGCGTGGTGCTCGGCGTGATGACGGTGATGGGCGTGACCAACCATATGGGGTGGGAGATGTTTCCGCGCCGTCTGGTTCATTCGAAATTAGGCGGGTGGCTGATAACGGCGAGCCATCACCAGCGTCATCATGAAGAGTATCGATGCAATTACGGACTGTATTTTCGCTTCTGGGATCGCTTGTGCGGGACCGATCGGGGCCTGAGTCCCAACGCATGACGGCGCGGAGCGGCCTTAGACTGGCGGCGCTTCCGCTGGCGGCATGTCTCGTGGCGGGTGCGGCGCCGCAGGCGACGGCGGACACGGGCACCACCGTCACGCTTGCGATCAGCGATCTGCGCAATGCGAAGGGCGTGGTGAGAGCCTGCATGACTCGCGATCCGGCGCGCTTTCCCAAATGCCGCGGCGATGCGCATGCCTATAGCGCGATCGTGGACGCGCATGGCGGCACGGTCACCGTGCGTTTCGCCGATGTCATACCGGGCCGTTATGCCGTGGCGCTGCTCCATGACGAGAACGCGAACGGCAAGGCCGATCGGGCGCTGGGCATGATGCCCAAGGAGGGATTCGGCTTCTCGCGCGATGCGAAAGTGCAGATGGGCCCGCCGGTTTTCGACGATGCGGCGGTCCAGATCGATCGCGCGCCGCGCACTCTGCCGATCAAGATGCGGTATATGCTCTGAAGCGACACGGGCCGACGCTTTCGCCCCCGGCATGTTTAATCGTATCTTTACCACGCACGCGCCACAAGCGGACCCTGATTTGCAATGGAATTGGGGCGGTACCGGCGATGGACAGGCTTGGCGGCGAATTCGGCGCGCATGACGGGGGCTTCGAACCCGATCGGCACAGCGATCCGCTCGCCGATCCCTTCGATCTCGACGACGAGAGCGCCTACGAAGACGACGACAGCGACGATTTCGGGCCGCCCAGCCCGGTCGGACAGGACGAGCGCCGCATGCAGGTGCGCGCCTACAATCTCTGGGCGAGCCAGCTTGGCGACAACGCCTTTCCCTCGATCGACACGCTCGACCCCGAATCGATCGAGGATTTCGGCCCCTATTCGGTGCTGCTCGATTTCTCCGACGGGCTGGACGATCCGGTGCTGCGCCATATCGGAGCGGAACTGGCCAAGGAATGTAGCGCCGATGACGCAATGGCGCGCCTGTCGGACGTGCCCAGCCGATCGCTGCTGAGCCGGATTACCGACCATTACATGCAGATCCTCGCGAACCAGGCCCCCATCGGGTTCGAGGCGGAGTTTCTGAACGAGCGTGGCAACACCGCGCTTTATCGCGGTATCCTGCTTCCCTATTCAAGCGAGCCGGACGACAATCGCGCCACGGGCGAGCCTGCGAAGATCGACTTCATCTACGGCGTCATCAATTGGAAGGAACTCGCCGACCAGGCGATGGCCGACGAATTGCTGCTGGAAATCGGCCAGGCCCTGGAAGGGGTTTCTCTGCCGAACGAAGCGCCCGACGACGTGCTCGAACTGGGCACTTTTGCCCCGAGCCAAGACGAGAGCGAAGACGAACCCGACGCCGCGGTGGATATGCTTCCTCGCCCATCCTTCGGCACCGCTTCGCCAGATCGGCCCGCCCGCATCAAGCGCCCTGCTCTGCCCACACCCGATTACGCGGCAGAAGCGGAAAACGAGCCGGATCCGTCCGGCGAAGAGGCTGAAAGCGACGACAGTGAAAGCTGGGCGATAGGCGAGCGCGCAAGCGATTACGGCTTGGCCGAGGAATGGGACGAACCCGATTACGAGGATGTCGACGATGTCGTCGATCCGCTGGCCGACGATGGCGTCGGTCTAGGCCTCGCCTCGCTGGTGTCGCGCGGCACGCGGCGCGCGAGCGAAGTGATCATGCCGTCCCAGAACACCATGGGCGACTTCCCCGAGCCTTCCGCGGCGCCGATCCCCCAGGCCTACGAGCCCGAACCGGTGGTCGAGCCGTTCGAAGAGGCGGCGCCCGTCGAGCTGGACCACAGCGAACCTGAAGGCCTTTACGACTGCCTCGCCGAAGCGCGCGACCTGGCCCATGCCGCACAGTCGAGCGAAGACCGCAGCCGGACCGCCCTCTACAACGCTGTCGGGCGCGCCTACGATTTCAGCCTGGAAGCGCAATCGGATCCCGAAGGCTTTGCCGAAATCATCGCCGATAACGGCCTGACCGTGCAGGATCGCGCGCCGATGACTCCGGTGGTCAAACTGGTCTTCGGCGCCGATTACGACAAGACCCGCCTGACCGAATATGCCGCAGTGCTGTCGCATGCCCATCGCACCAAGCTTGCACGCGGCTCGCTCGCCCGATTCCTCATGGAAGCCGAAGGCGGGCTCAAGGGCGTGGTGCGCGAAGAACGCCGCCTGCGCCGCGAAGAAGCGGGCAAGCCCGCGCTGGACGCGCCTGCGGTGCGCGCGGAGCTGGCGGAAATCCTCCGCCGGATGGACCCGATCGATCTGGCCGACCTCGCGCCCGACGGCCCGGAATTCGCGCTCGTCGTGATCCGCAGGGACGAGACCGGGACGCTCGATGTGATCGGGGAAGTGCCCGAGGATATCGCGCTGATCGAGCGCGCTGCGCGCAAGCTCGCCTGACGGCGCTCTTCGCGAAACTCGAAGGCGCGAAGACTTAACAGCGCTGGCGCAGGCCGCTAGCGCCGCCTCATGCCCATCGCTCCGTTTCGCGCGCCTCCGATCCGCATCCAGCCCTATTTCGGCTTTCGCAATCGCGACCGCCTGACGATTTCATGCCGCGCCCTTCGTTCGGGCAAGCGCGACGCAAGTGCGCGGTTCCGGGCCAGCGGGCGCTGGCAGGCCTTTCGCACCATGATCGCCCAGTTCGCTTCGCGCGAAGTGGCGGACGTGACGGTCGAGCTGGAACTGCGCCACGCCGACGGACGAAATCACCGCCATCGCGCCCTGACCGACGATGAGGGCTATGCCCATTTCGACATCGCGCTCGATCCGCCCGCCGACCTGTCCGAAACCACGGTGTGGGAGGTGGTCACTTTTCACTGGGACAATCGCGAGGGCGGACAGGCGGTGGACGGGCATGTGCTCGTTCCCGGGCGCGATGCTGCGCTGGGCGTCATCAGCGATATCGACGATACGGTGATCGAAACCGGCATTAGCGGCAATCTGCGCGCCATCGCCCGCAACTGGCGGCGCGTCCTGATGCAGATGCCCGACGAGCGCCTGCTCGTACCCCAGGCGGACGTGTTCTACACGGCATTGGGCGGCGGCGCGGTTCTGATGGAAGGGGACGGTTCGGCGGGCGAGCGCCTGCCCGCGACGCACCATCCCTTCTTCTATGTCAGCTCCAGCCCCTGGAACCTGTTTTCCTATCTCGTCGCCTTCATGAAGAGCCGCAAATTGCCGCTCGGCCCGCTGATGCTGCGCGATTGGGGGCTGAACCGCGAAACCTTCGGATCGGGCAGCCATGGCGCGCATAAGACGGAAGCGATCCACCGGATCATCGAAACCTATCCCGATATGCGCTTCGCTCTGATCGGTGACGATACGCAGGGCGATCTCGTGGCTTTCGCCAAGGTCGTGGCCGACCATCCCGGTCGCATTCGCGCGGTCTTCATCCGCCGCGCGGGCGATCCCTTCACGCCCGAAGAGCGCGAGGCGAAGGCGACGATCGAATCGGCGAACGTGCCGTTGTGGCTCGGCGACGATTACGAGACCGGCCACCAGTTTCTCGGCTCGATCGGGCTGTCGCAGGACGGCGAGGCGGAAGAGATCGTTCGCATGGTGGACCGGACCGGAAAAGGCGATACGGTCGCGGCGGAAGAGGGGGCGATATGAGCGCAACACGGCGGAGACCGGGAAAGATGGGCTGGACCCTGATCGTGATCGCGCTGCTGGCGCTGGGGGGCTTTGCCCTGTGGCGCTGGGCCGTGGCGGCAGGATCGGCAGGCACGCTCGACTGGATCGACGCGCGCTTTCCTCGCGATCGCGATGTCGAATTGGCGGCACGGGGCAACTACGGCCCGGCCGAAGCGCAGCGTGCCGAAATCTGGGTGCCGGAAGGCGAAGCGCCTGCGGGCGGCTTCCCGCTCGCCGTGTTCATCCATGGCGGCGGCTGGAATTCGGGCGCGCCGGAGGATTACCGCTTCGTCGCGCGCAGTCTGGGAGAGCGAGGAATCGCAACGGCTCTGGTCGGCTATCGGCTGGTGCCGGAAGGGCGCTATCCCGCCATGCTGGAGGACAGTGCCGCTGGCCTTGCCTGGGTGCGCAGCCGGGCAGACGAGATGAATGTCGATGCCGGGCGCACGATCCTGATCGGCCATTCCGCAGGCGCATATAATGTCCTGATGCTCGCACTCGATCCGCAATTCCTGCGCGCGGCAGGCGTCCCGCGCGACAGCGTTGCAGGCATCGTCAGCCTGGCGGGACCGGCCGATTTCTAACCCTTCGACACCGAATCCTCGAAGAACGCCTTCGGCCATGTCGCCGACGGACGCATCACTCAGCCGATCGCCTATGGCACACGCGAAACGCTCGCCGGTGCGCCACCGCTCCTGCTGATGCACGGAACCGCCGACGAGACCGTGCGCCCCTATAATGCGCGCAATCTGGCCGCCGCCATCGAAGCGGCTGGCGGCGCGGTCGAGCTGATCGAATTCGACGTGATGAGCCATGCCGGGATCGTGATGGGCCTCTCCAAACCCTTCGCGCAGGGCGACAAGGTGCTCGATCCGATTCTCGCCTTCGTGGCGAACCGCACGGGGCCGCAAGGGCAGGCTTCAGTTCCGGTTCAGGGCAAAACCCGCTAGCACGCTCGCCATGCGCGCTCTCTCCTTCCTGCTCGCCTTCGTCGCGCTCACGCTCGCGAGCGCGCAGCCCGTCGCCGCCCAGTCGATCCTGCGCGATGCGGAGACCGAAGCGTTCCTGCGCGACATTTCGGAACCGCTGGTGGAAGCCGCCGGGCTCGAACCCGGCAATGTTGATATCGTCCTGATCAACGATCCCAGTATCAACGCCTTCGTGGCGGGCGGGCAGGCGGTCTATATCCATTCCGGCCTGATCGATGCGGCGGACACCGCCAATGAAGTCCAAGGCGTTATCGCGCACGAATTGGGCCATATCACCGGCGGCCACATCGTGCGCTACGGCGAGGGCATGAAGGCGGCGAGCGGGATAACCCTGCTCTCCCTTCTCGCCGGGATCGGTGCCGCGCTGGCCGGGGCGGGGGAAGCCGCAATGGCGGCGATGATGATGGGGCAGCGGGCGGCGCTGGGCCAGTTCCTAGCCTTCACTCGCGTGCAGGAAAGCAGCGCCGACATGGCGGGCGCCCAATATCTGTCCGATGCCGGGATTTCCGGGCGCGGATCGCTGAGCTTCTTCGGCAAATTGCAGAACCGCGAATACCGCTATGGCTACAGCCAGTCCGACGATGCGGCGTTCACGCGCACGCACCCGCTTTCGGGCGATCGCATCGCGACTTTGCGCGGCGTGTATGAAAAAGACCCGGCCTGGGATGCGCCGCTCAATTCCGAATGGGAGAGCGAGTTCGCGCGGGTGAAGGCCAAGCTGAAAGGCTATATCGCGGAGCCGCGCTACACCTTGCGCGATTATCCGCAGACCGACCAGACCCTGCCCGCGCGCTATGCCCGCGCCTATGCCTATCATAAGTCCGCGCAGGTCGATCGCGCTCTGTCCGAAACCGAATCGCTGCTCGCTAGCGCGCCGGACGATCCGTATTTCCTCGAATTGAAGGGGCAGGTGCTGCTCGAATCGGGGCGGCCGGAAGAAGCGCTCGAACCGCTGCGCAAGGCGACCGAGCTGACGCTGGCCGATCCGCTGATCTCTTCGATGTTCGGCCATGCCCTGATCGCGACCGAGGACAAGGATCACTTCGAGGAGGCGGAGCAGGTGCTGCGGGCTTCGGTGGCGCGCGACCGGTACAATCCGTTCGCCTGGTACCAGCTCGGCATGGTCTATGCGGCTCGCGGCGACCTGCCCCGCGCGCGCCTCGCCAGCGCGGAACAGCAGGTGATGAGCCGCCAGTACGCGATGGCGCTGCGCAGCGCGCAGGCGGCGGAGGCGGGCCTGCCGAACGGATCGCCGGACTGGCTGCGCGCGCAGGATGTCGGCATGCAGGCGCGCGCGCTGCTGGAACAGCAGATGGACAAGCGCTGAGGGGCCAAGAATTTATGCGGCAATATTTCCTGACGGCGCTGATCGCGCTGGTGGCCGGTTTTGCCGGGGCGGCGCTCTGGTCCGTTACCGGGCTGGGCCATTCGCAGACGCGCAGCTATCTCGTCGCCAATCCGGACATTCTGCCGGAAATGGCCGAAGCCTTCCAGGCGCAGCAGGCCCAGGATCGGCTGGCTAGCGTGGCGGACGAAGTCACCGAACCCTTCCCCGGCGCAGTGCTCGGCAATCCCGAAGGCACGCGCACGCTGGTCAAGTTCACCGATTACGGCTGCACTTATTGCAAGGCGAGTGAGCCGGACATCGCCCGGCTGATCGCCGAGGATCCACAAGTGAAGGTGGTGGTGCGCGAATGGCCGATCTTCGAGGGCAGCGAAGAGGCCGCGCGCATGGCCCTCGCCGCAGCGATGCAGGGCAAATATCCAGCTTTCTACAAGGCCATGTTCGCGCTCGGCCCACCGACTCCCGAGACGGTAGAGCAGGCCGCGCGACAGGCGGGACTGGACCTGCAACGCGCTCGCACCGACGCTGCAAGCGATGCAGTAACCGCCGAACTCGCCCGCACGATGGGCTTCGCGCGCCAGCTGGGCTTTTCCGGCACGCCGAGCTGGGTCGCGGGCGGTCGCGTGCTCGAAGGCGCGGTGGGTTACGAGGCGCTGGCCGACGCGCTGGCGCAGGACACCGCCGCGGCGGATAACAGCTGATGCGGCTTGGCGCAGCGCTCGTTCTGGCTCTCGCGCTGGTCGGAGCGGCACCCGCTCGGGCGCAAGCCGATGAGCTGACCGAAATCGAGGCGTTGCAGGCGCGCGATATCCAGCTCTTCCGCATCGGCTGGAAGCTCGTGACGGCGAACGCCCCCTATTGCGCCGATGCCCGGCCCGCGATCGGCGCGCTGTTCCACGATGCCGCTGCCTACGGAAAGCCCGATCGGGTGCGGGCCGAACTGGATCTGGCCGGCGATATCGCGGTCCAGGCGCTGGCGCCGGAATCGCCCGCAGTCGCAGCGGGCCTTACGCGCAATGCCGGCTTGCTCCATCTGAACGGCGCTCTCCTCGCCGAGACATATCCGCCGAGCGATCCGCGCTGGGAGCGGATGGTGGACATCAACGCCTCGCTGGACGAGGCGCTGGCGCAAGGCCCGATCCGGATCGGCTGGGTCGCCAAGGGCGAGTTGCCGAGAGAAGCGACCGTGACCGGCGTGCCCGCCTGCCCCAGCCGCTTCGAAGTGCTGGACGGAGGCAAGCGCGCCGTCGCGGATGGCAGCCGCGTCATCTTCGGTCGCGGTTTCGCCGGATTCTCCTATCCCGAAGACCAGTTCGCCGCCGCAGTCGCGCACGAACTGGCGCACAATCTTCTCGGCCATCGAAAGATGTTCGACAGGGTTGGACGCAGCCAGGGCCTCGTCCGCCTGACCGAGCGCGATGCCGACCGGATGATGCCGTGGCTGCTCTACAATGCCGGTTACGATCCGCGCGCCGCCGCTCGCTTCATGGCGCGCTGGGGCCCCAAATATGGCGGCGGCCTGCTGCGCGATCGCAGCCATGACGGTTGGGACGAACGCGTCGAATTCATCGAAGCGGAAATCGCGACGCTGGAAGCCGCGCTGGCCGAGGATGGCGAGGCGGACTGGTCGCGGCGGTTCGTGCGGATGGCGATACCGGACTAGGGGGAATTCGGCTGTCGCCTTATGCGTCCGGCTGGCCGCCACTGTGTTTCGGATCGGTTCCGGCACGGCAAGAAGCGCCCTTTCGACCGCTTCCGCCGCATCTCTCGCTCGCTCCGGCTGGAAAGGCGCAGGCTTGCGGCTGGTCAGCCTTGCGGCAAATGGTCTAAAGCGAGGGCATAATGGCCGTCCTGCCCATCCAGCCGACCCCGTTCTTCGCGGACAAGAACCGCGCGTTCTGGACGCTCCAGAGCGCGGGCTGGGGCGGCGCCTTCCTGCTTCGCGCGATCACGGGCCTGGTGGGGGGGCAGGACTGGAGCTTCCTGGTCAATGTCGCGATCGAGGCGGTAACGGGCTTTTCGATCAGCCTCGTCCTCTCGGTCATCTACCAGCGGCTGATCTCGGTCCGTCCGCTCGTCACCTGGGCATCGACCGTGCTGGTCCTCTTCGTGGGCGTGGGAATCTTCACTTTCATCATCGCATGGGTCACCAGCCTTACCCGCGCCAGTTTCGATGGCGATTTCGTCGCGCTCTATATCGGCTTTCTGATCTGGCCGCTGACGCTTCTGGGCGCATGGTCGGCGCTGTATTTCGCGATCAATTACTTCCTCCAGGTCGAGGAACAGGCCGATCGGCTGGAGCGGCTGGAAATGCAGGCCACCAGCGCGCAGCTCGCCATGCTGCGCTATCAGTTGAACCCGCATTTCCTGTTCAACACGCTGAATTCGATCAGCACGCTGGTGCTGCTGAAACAGACCGCGCCCGCCAATGCGATGCTGACGCGCCTGTCCAGCTTCCTGCGTCATACGCTCGTGAGCGAACCGGGCGGCAAGGTGACGGTAGAGCAGGAGGTGGAGATGCTGAAACTCTATCTCGATATCGAACGGATGCGGTTCGAGGATCGGTTGCAGACCGATTTTCGCATCGAACCTGGCGCGAGCGAAGCCTGCATCCCGTCGATGCTGCTGCAACCGCTGGTCGAAAACGCAATCAAATACGGTGTATCGCCGCAGGAAGAAGGCGCGACGATATCGCTGGTCGCCCAGATCGCGGGCAGCCGCCTGCGCGTAACGGTCACCGACACCGGACCGGGCATCCACCACACCGTGCGCCCGGAAACCGGTAGTCCCGGCGGCATTCCCGATGGAATGCTCGAACGCTCGCGCCGCACCACGTCGACCGGAGTGGGCCTTGCCAATATCCGCGACCGGCTGGCCCAGGCCTATGGCGATGACCATCGCTTCGAAATCCGCTCTCCCGACAGCGGCGGTTTCACCGTCAATATCGAAATTCCCTACGAAGCCGCCGAAGACAGCGCGGCCCTGCCCACGAAATCCTCTTCCAAACCGCAGGCGCGGCAACCGATACCCCCCTCATCGGTTACTGCCCTGCCCCCTGAGAAAGCCTCCCCAGCATGACCATCCGCACGCTCATCGTCGACGACGAGAAACTCGCCATTCAAGGCCTCCAGGTTCGCCTGGAACCGTTCGAGGACGTCGAAGTGATCGACACCTGCCAGAACGGGCGCGAAGCGATCCGCGCGATCAAGACGCAGAAGCCCGATCTCGTCTTCCTCGACATCCAGATGCCCGGTTTCGACGGATTTTCGGTGGTGCAGGGGGTGATGGAAATCGATCCGCCGCTGTTCGTGTTCGTCACCGCTTTTCAGGAACACGCCATTCGCGCGTTCGAGGCCAATGCGGTCAATTACCTGATGAAGCCGGTGGACGAGGACAAACTGGCCGACACGATCGAGCGCGTGCGCGTGCGCCTGTCAGAAAAGAAATCCTCCGAAGAGGCCGAAAAGCTGATGAACGTGCTATCGGAGGTCGCGCCAGAAGCGGCCGAGGAATTCACCGGCGAGGACGCGGATGCCGCCGGGCGGTACGAGAAGCTCATCAACGTCAAGGATCGCGGCCAGATCTTCCGCGTCGAAGTCGGCACGATCGAGCATATCGAGGCCGCGGGCGATTACATGTGCATCTATACCGGCGACAATTCGCTGATCCTGCGCGAGACGATGAAGGATCTCGAACGCCGCCTCGATCCGCGCAAGTTCCAGCGCGTCCACCGTTCGACCATCGTCAATCTGGACCAGGTCCGGCAGGTGAAGCCGCACACCAATGGCGAATGTTTCCTCGTCCTCGAATCGGGCGCCGAAGTGAAGGTCAGCCGCAGCTATCGCGATGTCGTCGCGCGCTTCGTCCATTGATAACCGCACGATCTGGGGGGCAGACCGCATGAGCGATGATGTGACGCGGCGCAGTCATGCGCATCGTCCACGCATAGAGCGCGGTGGATTCATTCTGTTCCTCGCGCTCGTGACCGTCGGTCTGATCTGGGTATCCTGGCCCTTCGCTTCAGCGATCCTGTGGGCCGCCCTGGCCGCGATCATCTTCCAGCCGCTCTTCCTGACGTTGCAGAGCAATCTGGGAGGCAGCAATCGCGCGGCCATCCTGACACTTCTCATCGTCACTATCGTAGTGATCGTGCCCGCGATCTGGATCGGCAATATCGTCGTCGATCAGGCGACGCGGCTCTATCTGGCGATACAGAGCCAGCAGATCGATCCCGCCGCCGCCTTCGACCGGGTCCACGATGCGCTCCCCTTCAGCTGGCAGCGCATGATCGACGGCGCTGGTTACGGCGATTTCCGCGTGTTGCAGCAGCGCGTATCGGAATTCACCGAGGAAGCGCTGGTGATTGCCGGTCGTTCTGCACTGTCCATCGGGGGCAGCGCGTTCTCGTTCGTGCTGTCGCTCGGCGTCGGGCTCTACGTCCTCTATTTCCTCTTGCGCGACGGGCAGCGGATCGGCCCCGCGATCCGCGATGCGCTCCCCCTCGAACCCAAGACGGCGCACGCGCTGGCGGAGCGGTTCGCAGTCGTCGTGCGCGCCACGATCAAGGGTTCGGTCGTCGTGGGCCTGGTGCAGGGCGCGCTCGGCGCGATCACCTTCGCGATCGTCGGCATGCCCGCCGCTGCGCTGTTCGGCGTGCTGATGGCGATCTTCTCGCTGTTGCCCGCGCTCGGCCCGGCCATCGTGTGGATTCCGGTTGCCATTTACCTCGCCGCGATCGGCGAATACTGGCAGACGGCGGTCGTCATCGGATCGGGCGTCGGCGTGATCGGAATGGCGGACAATATCCTTCGTCCGATTCTGGTGGGCCGCGACACGGGCATTCCCGATTGGGTCGTGTTGCTGACCACGCTGGGCGGCATCGCCACGCTGGGCCTCAGCGGGATCGTCGTCGGTCCGCTGCTGGCAGGCCTGTTCCTGACCGGCTGGGCGATCATGAGCGAACAGCGCGGCGTGGTGAAACATCCCGATCCGGTCCCCGAAGGAGAAACCGAATGAGCCTTCCCGACTGGAGCCTGCCCGGTTTCGACCTCGACCGTTTCGTGCGCGAGACGCTGGCGGAGGATCTGGGCGAAGGCCTCCCCGATGGCGGACGCGATGTTACCAGTGAAAGCGTCATTCCCGCCGAGGCGCGCTTTTCGGGCGTGATGGACAGTCGCGATCCGATCCGCGTGGCGGGCTTGCCGGTGGCCGCCGCGTTCTTCCGTGCGCTCGACCCCGATATGGAGATCGCGATCCTTGTCGAAGAAGGCGCGGCGGTCGCGCCCGGCACCGATCTGATGCGCCTCACCGGCAATGCCCGCGCTATGCTGACGGCGGAGCGCAGCGCTCTCAACACCGTCCAGCACCTTTCCGGCATCGCCACGATGGTGGCCGAATACGTCGCGGCGATGGACAATCCCGACTGCACTCTGCTCGACACGCGCAAGACCATTCCCGGCCTGCGCCATCTCGAAAAATACGCGGTACGAATGGGCGGCGGGTCGAATCACCGCATGGGGTTGTGGGATGCCGCCATGATCAAGGACAACCACGTCCTTGTCGCAGGCAGCGTCGGCGAGGCGGTGCGCCGCGCGGTCGATGCGGGCGTTGCGGAGATCATCTGCGAGGTCGACCGGATCGACCAGATCGAACCCGCGCTGGAGGCGGGTGCGACCCGGCTGCTGCTCGACAATATGGAGCCGCCCACTCTGCGCGAAGCGGTCTCGCTCGTGGCGGGCCGCGTTCCCACCGAAGCGAGCGGGGGCATCGCGCTCGACACGATCCGCGCCAAAGCGGCGACGGGCGTCGACTACGTCTCGGTCGGCCGCCTCACCCAGAGTGCACCCGCCGCCGATATCGGTCTCGACTTTACGCCCCTGTAAATTCGCGCCATCACTGCGGTCCGAAGGGGAGGGCAAAACGCATGAAACCGGCAGCAATCAAAAAATTCGACTGGCTTTATCTCGGCTCGGTGGCCGTTGGCCTGCTGGGCTTTGCGTTGAATTACGGAGCGATCGCCGACCAGGCCAATGCGGAGCTTGCCGCGGGCGGACTGGAAGGCGCTGCGAACGGATTGCTGATCGGTAGTATGCTGGTCGGCGTGGCGATCAATGTCGCGTTGTGGTTTCTGGTGTCCGTTTTGCGGATCGGCTTCGTCAAATGGATCATCGTGCTGTTCGTCGCATGGGGCCTGCTGTCGCTGGGGACGGCGCTGGCCAGTGGGGAGATCGCCTCGCTGAATCTGATCTTCGGAATAATCAGCTCCTTGATGGTAATCGCCTCGCTCTATTTCCTGTTTCAGCCCGAGGCGACCGCGTGGCTGGCTGCGAAGCGCGACGATGACGGATCTCGCACGGAGTAGGTCCGGCTCGCGATTCTTGCGCGCTGTCTGCCTCGCCGGTTCGCTGCTGCTTGCCGCACCGCTATCGGCTCAGGCCTATCAGTGTTCGCTACCCCGCACGGCCAGCGTTCCGGCGATCAAGCGCGACGGGCCGGTACGCAGCGTGCCCGTCACCGGCTATACGCTGGCGCTGAGCTGGTCGCCCGAATTCTGCCGCATGCGCGAGAACGATCGCAGGCAGGCGCGGCAATGTTCGGGCCGCGCAGGACGATTCGGCTTCGTCCTTCACGGCCTGTGGCCCGACGGTGCGCGCAGCTGGCCGCAATGGTGCGCCACACGCGCACGCCCTTCGGCGCAGACCGTCGCCCGCCAGCTCTGCCGCAGTCCGTCCGCGCGCCTCGTCGCCCGGCAATGGGCCAAGCACGGCGCCTGCATGACGCGCCAGCCGCAAACCTATTACCACGTCAGCAACATCCTGTTCGATTCGCTGCGCTGGCCCGATTTCGACCGCCTCTCGCGCAAACCCGATCTCAGCGCGGGCGATGTGCGCGACTGGTTCGTCGCCGCCAATCGCGGTTGGCGTACCGATGCGGTGGGCATCAAGCTGAACGAACGCGGATGGCTGGAAGAATTGCGGCTCTGCTACGACCGGCGCTTCTTGCCGACGCCCTGCGATCGCCAGCGGCTCGGCCCGGCGGACGATTCGGAGGTCAAAATTTGGCGCGGGCTCTAGCCGTCGGCGCTGCTCAGCGCCGCGCGCGAAAGAATTCCCGCAACATCGCGCCTGCCTCGCTCTCGCCGATCCCCGCATAGACTTCGGGCCGATGGAGGCATTGCGGCTGGTCGAACACGCGCGCGCCATGTTCGACCGCGCCGCCCTTGGGATCGCTGGCTGCGTAGTAGAGCTTCGCGATCCGGGCATGGGCTATCGCGCCCGCGCACATCGCGCACGGTTCCAGCGTGACCCACAGATCGCAATCGGTGAGCCGCTCGTTGCCGAGCTTCTGCGCCGCCGCGCGGATGGCGACGATCTCCGCATGGGCGGTCGGATCGTGATCGCGGCGCGGCGCATTGCGACCTTCGCCGATCACCTGCCCGCGATGGATCACCACCGCGCCGACCGGGACTTCACCCGCCCGTGCCGCCTCGCGCGCGAGCGCCAGGGCCCTTGCCATCGGTTCGGGGGTCGGCCATTCGCTCATCGTGACCGGTGCCTAGCTCGTCGGCCCGCGCCCGGCAAACGCTTGACGATTCGCCATGCGCTGGCTATGCGCGCGGCTTTCCGGGGATACCGGTGTTATTTGATCGCCTGCGGGCCAGTTTCCGCACGCATCCATTCGAACGAGAGATTTGATCATGTCGCGCATCTGCGAACTGACGGGCAAGGGCCGCCAGGTCGGCCACAATGTGAGCCACGCCAACAACAAGACCAAGAAGGTCTTCCTGCCGAATCTGCAGAACGTCACGCTGATGAGCGAGAAGCTGGATCGCAGCTTCAAGTTCCGCGTTTCGACGCACGGCCTGCGCTCGGTCGAGCACAATGGCGGGCTCGACAACTGGCTGATGAAGACCAGCGACACCAAGCTGTCGGATCGCGCGCTCAAGGTGAAGCGCGAGCTCAAGAAGGCGACCGCCGCGGCCGCCTGAGGCGCCGCTCGCTTTTCTGACTTAGCGACTGCGTAAAGGGCGCTCGGAGCTTCCGGGCGCCCTTTACGCGTGTCTGCGCCGGGCCGGAATAGACAATGCGCACCAGCAGCGAACGCTGAAATGCGGAGAAATTGTCGTCCGAAATCAGCCAGAGGATGGACTCTCCCCCGGCCTTGCCATCAGCCGGTCCGGTCGCTGCAATCCCTTCGAAATTGTCGTTCGGCATACCACGCGGCAGAGACAGCATCTCTTCGGGCCGCCAGACGGTGCCCGGTTCGAGACCTGCCGGATCGAGCCGCACGATAGCGTTGACGAAACGCGGGGGCAGGCCCCATTCGATCCGGCGGAGCAGAACCATTACCTCGCCCGAGGGCACTTGCGTCATATCGACGGGACGAAACCCTTCGGGCGCAGCGAAGCGGAACTCCTCGCCCTTCGCGCCTGCGGTGGGATCGTCGGGGAAAACGACACCACGATTAAACGTCTCGCCCGCGCGCACGACCTCGGCGATCGCGACGAAGCGCCCGTCCGCCAGCCGCGCAAAGGATTCGGGGCCGGAGTTCGAGCGCCAATCGGCCATGGCTGCGGGTTCGACACGGCTGATCGGCGCCAGATCGGGCGTGAGCGCCTCGATCGCATTGCTGCCCTCATAGGCTGCCCAGATCCGCCCGCTTGCCGGATCGTGGGCCATGGCCTCCGCATCCGCGTCGCGCTTGTCCCTTTCGGCACTGCCGGTAATAGCGAGGAAGCGTGCCTCCATCGCCCGCGTCCCCGGACGCTCGATCGCCAGCAACCCGCCCGCATCGCTGGCCGCCAACAACGAGCCGTCGCTGCGCGCGATCAGCGCCGAATACCCGCCGAGGCCGCGACTCATGCTCGACAGCGCCCACGCCCCGGTCAGCAGCAGAGGCCCCTGCCGCCGTGCGTCCGGTGCGATATCCGCTGGCGTGAACACGATGGCCGCGCCCGGATCGATCGGGCGCACGTCGCTGCGCCACACCGTTCCCGGTGCCAGACCGAGCGCCACGGCCACGGCGAGGAAGGCGCGCAGGGGGCGCAACCGGCTTCCCTAGCGGTCGACGAAGAGCAGCGGATCGAGCCGTGCGCCGTGCCAGGTGAGCCCCCAATGGAGATGCGGCCCGGTGGCGCGCCCGGACGCGCCGACATCGCCGATATGCTGGCCTTGAGTGACCCGCTCGCCCTCACGCACCAGAATGCGCGAACAGTGCAGGAAGGCGCTGTTGAGCCCCTGCCCGTGGTCGATGATGAGCAATTGCCCTTCGAGCGAGTAATCCTCGACCGCCAGCACCACCACGCCATCCGCCGGCGCGACGAAGGGCGTGCCGGTCGGCTGCGCGATGTCGAGGCCGGAGTGGTAGCTGCCCGGCTCGCCCCGATAGATGCGCTGCGATCCGAAGCGGCCGGAAATCCGCCCCCTCACCGGCCAGACGAAATCCTGTCGCCAGCCTTCAGCCCCCGTGCGCTTCTGGCGCGAGAGATAGATGGCTTCCAATTCTGGATTGCGCCGCGCCATGAAGGCTTGCGAAGCGCCGCCGGGCGTGCGCGCGACATTCACGCGCTCGATATTCCAGTCGCGCGGCGAGACTGTGACCGGGCTGGCGATCACGCGCCCGTCGGCCAGAGTGGCAGTGAGCTTCGCCTGCGTCCCCGCATCGCGATCGAATGCAGCGAAGAAGCGCCCCTCCTCGTCGAGGATCAGCTCCTGATCGTCGAGCTTGGCCGACACCGTATTGCCCGGCGCCGTGCCGCGAATCCAGCCGCCTTGCGTCAGTTCGCCGTCGAAGGTGAAGACCGGAGCGCGGGTGGGCTTCGGCGCAGGCGTTGGAGATGGAGGCGGGGAAGGTTTAGGAGACGGCGTGGGCGTGACCCGCACCGGCTGGACCGTCTCGGTAACGGGCGGAGCACTTTCGTTCGCCACGCACCCGGCCAGCGCAATCGCAGTAACCGCAGCCGCAAGCGCCCCGCGCCCACGCAGAGCGATGGTCACGATCCGCACCGCCTCGTCATTCGCCCGCCATCCGCTTGGTCGCCATTTCGGCGCTGGCATAGGCTTCCTGATGGTGGACGCTCCAATAGCGCAGCTCTTCCAGCGGGATCGCCTGTCCGCTGACCGCGCAGAATACGTGGGTGCCCGCGCGCAGGACGCGAAAGCCGTTGGGGCCGTAATGCAGCCGGGCTTCGCCGCCGCCGCTTCGATCTCGGGATGACATCAACATGGACCGCTCCCTAGCAAGCCGCGCTCATCCGAACAAATCCTCCTGACCGGGCGGAGCGGCGGTTCGGCGCTTGGGACGCCTGGCGGGCGCCGCGGATGGGGCGGATGGGGCGGAGGCGGGCGATCCTGCGGGAACGGTCGCCAGATCGCCGTCGCGGAATTTCAACGTCAGCACGGCTTCCTTCGCCGCATCCGCCCGGTCCGTCAGCGTTCTGTCATCCGCGCCCGTCACCCGGACATAGCCGCGCGCCAGCACGGCATCGGGATCGAGCGAGCGCATCACGCGCACCGTGCCCGCCAGTCTCTCGCGCGAATCGCTTATCCGGCGCTCGACCAGCGCGGGCGCCAACCGCAGCGCGGCAAGATCGCGTTCGGCATCGCGCAGGTTTCGCTGCAACACCGACGGAGTCAGCCGCAATTCGCCTAGCCGCTGTCGCCCCGCCGCCGCGCGGTCGAGCAGGCCGCGCCGCAAACGCTCGCCTGCCTCGTCCAGCCTTTGCGCCTTGGGCTGCAGCAGCGCTTCCAGCTTCGGCATGCGCTGTACGCGCGCCTCGAGCCGTTCACGCCCCAGCGAGACCGGCCGGGCCGCGCATTGCCGCTGGCGATGGCCCAAATCGGCGAGCATGGCGGCAAGGTCCGCCTTTACCGGCACGGCCCGTTCCGCAGCCGCGGTCGGCGTCGGCGCGCGGACATCGGCGGCGAAATCGGCGAGCGTGGTATCGGTTTCGTGCCCGACCGCGCTGATCGTGGGGATCGTCGATTCGGCGATGGCGCGGACCACGATCTCCTCGTTGAAGCTCCACAGATCCTCGATCGAGCCTCCCCCGCGCGCCACGATGACGAGATCGGGCCGGTTCGGATCGCCTGCATCCATGCCGGAAAAGCCCTGCACCGCCTTTGCAACTTGTTCGGCAGCGCCCTGCCCCTGCACCAGCACCGGCCAGACGATCACGCGGCTGGGAAACCGGTCCGCCAGCCGGTGCAGAATGTCGCGAATCACCGCGCCGGTCGGCGATGTCACCACGCCGATCGTGCGCGGGAGGAAGGGAAGCGGGCGCTTGCGTCGCTCGTCGAACAGACCCTCCGCCGCCAATCGCGCGCGCGTTTTTTCGAGCAGCGCCAGCAGCGCACCCTCGCCCGCCAGTTCCATCCGCTCGATCACGATCTGGTATTTCGAGCGTCCGGGATAGGTCGTCAGCTTGCCCGTCGCGACGACTTCCAGCCCGTCTTCCGGCTTAAAGGGCAGGCGCTGCGTATTGCCCCGCCACATAACACCGTCGATCACCGCCTTCTCGTCCTTGAGCGCGCAATAGAGATGGCCGGAAGCCGCCCGCTTCACGCCCGACAATTCACCGCGCAGCCGCACGAAGCCGAAGCGATCCTCCACGGTCCGCTTCAACAGATTCGATATCTCGCTGATCGAATAGGCCTGGGCGTTGTCGCCGTCCGCCTGCCGCGCTACCAGCCCGCCGTCAGTTTTATCGTCTGAGAGGTAATCGGCCATGAATATCCTGTTGCTTGGCTCGGGCGGGCGCGAACATGCGCTGGCATGGAAGCTGGCGCAATCCCGGCTGCTGGCTGGCGAAGGCGACACGCTGTTCGCCGCGCCGGGCAATCCGGGGATAGCGGATCATGCGCAGCTCGTCGCCCTCGACATAGGCGACCAGGAAGCGGTGAAGACCTTCTGCGCCGAGAATGGGATCGGCCTCGTGGTCGTCGGCCCGGAAGTTCCGCTGGTCGAAGGGCTTGCCGATACCTTGCGCGATGCGGGCGTTCCGGTGTTCGGCCCGTCGAAAGCCGCCGCGCAGCTCGAAGGGAGCAAGGGTTTCACCAAGGATCTGTGCGAGCGGGCCGATATTCCCACCGCGCGCTATATCCGCGCGACCTCGCTGGAGGCGGCGTGGGGGGCGCTCAAACGCTTCGATCCGCCCTTCGTTCTGAAGGCCGACGGGCTGGCCGCAGGCAAGGGCGTGGTGATCGCCGAAACGCGCGAGGATGCGCAGCACGCGCTGTCGGACATGTTCGAAGGCAAGTTTGGTGCGGCCGGCGCGGAAGTGGTGATCGAACAGTTCCTGACGGGCGAGGAGGCGAGCTTCTTCGCGCTGACCGATGGCACCCACATCGTCCCCTTCGGCACCGCGCAGGATCACAAGCGCGCGGGCGAAGGCGATCTGGGGCCCAATACCGGCGGGATGGGCGCATATTCGCCCGCCCCGGTGCTGAGCGCCGATCTGCAGGAGCAGGCCATGCGCACCATCATCGAGCCGACCGTGACAGCGATGCGCGAGGCGGGCACGCCGTTTTCGGGCGTGCTCTATGCCGGGCTGATGCTGACGAGCGAAGGCCCGCAGCTGATCGAATACAATGTCCGCTTCGGCGATCCCGAATGCCAGGTGCTGATGATGCGGCTGGACAGCGATCTCGGCGAGATCATGCTCGCTTGCGCCGAAAGGCGGCTGGGGGAGATCGAACCGCCGCGCTTCAGCGACGATTTCGCGCTGACGGTGGTGATGGCGGCCGAAGGCTATCCCGGCACACCCAAAAAGGGCGGCACGATCGATCTTGGCGAATCGGAAGCGCATGAGGCCAAGGTGTTCCACGCAGGCACTGCCCGCGACGGCGAAACCCTGACCGCCAATGGCGGCCGCGTCCTCAACGTGACCGCCCTCGGAGGGACCGCCAGCGAGGCTCAGGCCGCGGCCTATCGCGCGGTCGACGCGGTGGATTTCCCCGAAGGTTTCTGCCGCCGCGATATCGGCCAGCGCGAGGTGCGGCGCGAACGCGGCTGACCGGGCGCCGCAGCGTCAGGCCGCCAACCGTTCCGCCAGTTCGACACGGTTGCGCCCTTTTTCCTTGGCGCGATACAGCGCTTCGTCGGCGCGCTGCATGATCGCGGACAGATCCTCGCCCGCCGCATGTTCGGCGCAGCCCATGCTCGCGCTCAGATCCTCTTCGACCGAAAGGCTTTCGCGGCAGGCTTGGGCGAAGCTCCCGCGCAGCCGCTCTGCGATGTCGGCCGCATCTTCCAGCGTCGCCAGCGGCAGGTGCAGCGCGAATTCTTCTCCGCCGATCCGCCCGCACACGCTGCGGCGCTCGGTCGCCTTTTCCAGCACGTCTGCAAAGACGCAGATCGCCCCATCGCCCATATCGTGGCCGTAGCGGTCGTTGATGCGCTTGAAATGGTCGAGATCGGCGAGGATCAGCACGCCCGGTTCGCGCCGGATCGAATCGAGCGCGAGATATTCGAACGTCCCGCGATTGTAGAGCCCGGTGAGGTAATCGCGTTCCGCCCGGAAGCGGATATCCGCCAGCGCCCAGGCCGCCACGCGCACGATTATCAGCACGATGGCCAGCAGTTCGAGCGCGCCCAATACGACGAGATAGGTGCGATCAACATCCGAAGTGCGCAGCTCGGCAAAACCCATGTCGAGCCCGAGAATCGACGGGACCACGACAAGTCGGCTCGCTTCCACCGCCACCACGCCCATCAGAACGGCGAGGAGGGCCCAATCCAGCCAACGTTTGCGGCTCACCTTCCATACGCGATAGGCAAGCTCGCATTCGATCATCGCGAAACCGCTCACCATCGCGGCGTAAGCGAGCACATACGGGACTTCGAGAACGGTCCCGGCAAAAGCGGCGATCAGCAGGCCGAAAGCCGCGCTGCGCCAGCGCCAATAGCCGTAGGGCTGGCGATAGACCTGGCGCAGCGCCTGGGCGAAGCCGATCAGCGCCAGCGGGACCAGCAGCGTGGCGCTCGCCATGTCGAACAGGGGCCCGCGCGACAGGCCGATCGTCCAGACCTGGAGCGTCCCGATCGCGATCGACCCGAACAGCCAGGCAAGCGCGCGCTTGCGCCGCATCCCGGCGAGCAGGGCCGCCACGCACATGACAGCCGTCCCGAACAGCACCACGTAGAGGGTGTTTATCGTGACGGTGAAGTCGGTCATGGCGAGGCTGTGCCGGTCGAGATCTGCGAGCGAGAGCTTACCCGAGCCGCTTCGCCACCAGCGCCTTCAGATCCGCTTCGCTGCGCGCGCCGTAATGCGAGATGATTTCCGCCGCACAGACCGCGCCCATGGTGAGGCAGGTTTCGAGGCTCTCGCCGCGCGCATGGCCGGTGAGGAAACCTGCCGCGAAGAGGTCGCCCGCACCCGTAGTGTCGACCACCTTGTCGACCGGTTCGGCAGGGACTTCCGCGCGGGTTTCCCCCTGCACGGCGACTGCACCTTTGGCGCTGCGCGTCGCGACGACGGTGGGGATCTTGCCGCTCAGACTGGCGAGGCCTGCGTCGAAATCAGCCTCGCCCGTCAGCGTCGCCAGTTCGGTTTCGTTGACGAACAGGATGTCGATCTGTCCTTCGTCGATCAGAGCGCTGAAATCGTCGCCGTGGCGATCGATCACGAAGCTTTCGCTGGCCGTGAAGGCGACCTTGCGGCCCGCTTTGCGCGCAACTTCGATCGCGCGGCGCATGGCACGGCGCGGCTCTTCCGGATCCCAGAGATAGCCTTCGAGATAGAGGATGCCCGCGCTGGCGATCAGATCGTCGTCGAGCGCTTCGGCGGGCAGGAACTGGGTCGCGCCCAGAAACGTATTCATCGTCCGCTCGCCATCGGGCGTCACGAAGATGAGGCAGCGCGCGGTGGGCAGGCTGTCCTCGCTGCCCTCGGCAGGGCGAGAGGGCGTCTCGTAATCGACGCCGATGGCGCGGATGTCGTGCGTGAAGACTTCGCCCAGCTGATCGTCCGCCACCTGGCCCACGAATGCGCATTTCGCGCCCAGAGCCGCCATCCCCGCCAGCGTGTTGGCCGCCGATCCGCCGGAGATTTCCTTGGCCGGACCCATCGCCTGATAGAGTTCGTCCGCCCGCGCGGTATCGACCAGCGTCATCCCGCCCTTGTTGAGGCCGAGTTCGCCGATCAGCGCGTCTTCGCACGGGGCCATTACGTCGACGATGGCGTTGCCAATGGCGATGACGTCGTATTGGGTCGGGGTGGCGGTATCGGTCATGGATGCTCCAGCGAGAAAATTCATCGTATCGCGCGCGGTTAGCGGTTCGGCGGATCGAGGCCAAGGGCGCGATTGACTTGGCGCTACGCCTCTTCCACTCCGCGCCGCTGATGACGAGCCTGCAATGACGAGCCTGCCCCGGGCCCTCGCCCTGTCGATCGCCCAGCTCGGCGACCGCGCGATCCTGCGCGTGCTCGCGAAGTCCGCAGGCCTGACGCTGGCGATTTTCGCAGGGCTCGGCGCGGCCCTGTGGTGGGCGCTCGATGCCGCGATCGAGGACTGGATCGTCGCTAATCTCCCTGCCGATTACAGCGATGGATTGGCAGGTTTGGTCGCTCTGGTGCTCGGCCTGCTGGCGGCGTGGTTCCTGTTTCGCGTGGTCGCGCTGGCCGTGATCCAGCTTTTCGCGGACGAGATCGTCCAGGCGGTCGAGGCGCGCCATTATCCGCAAGCCGCGGCAGCCGCGCGGACGCTGCCCTTGCGCGAAGACATCGCCAATGGCGTACGCGGCGCAGGGCGCGCGATCCTGTTCAACCTGATCGCCCTGCCCTTCGCGCTGGTGCTGCTGGTAACGGGCATCGGCACCGCGCTGTTGTTCTGGTTCGTCAACGCGCTGCTTCTGGGACGCGAACTGACCGAAATGGTGGCCCTGCGTCATTCTCCGCGCGGAAGCGATAGCGGCCCGGCCATCGGCGCGATCACGCGCTTTGTCCTGGGCGGTATCGTGGCGGCGCTACTCGCCATTCCGTTTCTCAACCTGCTCGCCCCGGTTGTCGGCGCGGCGAGCGCCACGCATCTGATCCATGGGAGGCCGCGCCATGCGCCGGTTTGAATTTTCTCATATGGCGATGCCCGCCGTCTTTTTGGGCCTCGCCCTTTCGGGCTGCGTCGCGACCCCGCCTGCGGGCACGACCGGAACGCCATCCGAGACACAGCGTCCCCGGCCCACCAGCCCGCCGCCGATGACAGTGCCGCAGCCGACACCTGGCACCCAGCCCGGCGCTTTCATCCCCCCGCGGGTGATGAATATGCCCGGCCTCGAAGGCGTGATCGGAAGCAATGCGAGCGCACTCGCCAATCTGTTCGGTCCGCCCCGCCTGCAAGTGCGCGAAGGCGATGCTGTGAAGCTGCAATTCACCGGACAGGCCTGCGTCCTCGACGTCTATCTCTATCCGCTGACCCAGGGCGCGGAGCCGACCGCCACCTATATTGATGCCCGCCGGGCAAGCGACGGGCTGGACGTGGACCGCGCCGCTTGCGTGACCGCGCTCAGGCGTTGAGGCGCTGCTGCGCGCTTATACCATAAAGCTTTCACCGCAGCCGCAGGCACCCTTGGCGTTGGGATTTTCGAATACGAATCCGGCGGTGAAATCATCCTCGCGCCAGTCCATCGTGCTGCCGACCAGATAGAGCACGCTCGCCCCGTCGATGTAAAAAGTGCCGCCGGGGGTTTCGATCTTCTCGTCGAACTTCGCTTCCTCGCTGACGTAATCGACCGAATAGGCGAGGCCCGAACAGCCCCGGCGCGGAGTCGACAGCTTGACGCCGATCGCATCGTCGGGCGCGCGCGCCATCAGATCGGCGACGCGCTGCTCGGCCGCTTCGGTGAGGATGACGGCGGCCTTGGGCATCGGGCGGGTTTTCGTCTCGGTCATAGCATTCCCAGTTCGAGGCGCGCTTCGTCGGTCATCTTTTCCGGGCTCCACGGCGGATCCCAGACCAAATTCACTTCGGCATCGCGCACGCCGGGCACGCTGGCGGCGCGCAGTTCGACTTCGCCCGGCATGCTTTCGGCCACCGGGCAGTGCGGTGTCGTCAGCGTCATCGTGACGATCACGTCGCTGTCCGGCCCCACCTCGACTCCGTAGATCAGGCCGAGATCGTAGATATTGACCGGGATTTCGGGATCGTAGATTTCCTTCAGCGCCGCGATCACCTTCTCGTACAGCTCGCCGCCCGGTTCGCCCGCATTCACCCCTTCGGGCTTCTTCTGGAGAAAGCCTTCGAGATAGTCGCGCTTGCGCTCCAGCTTGGCGCCGACGCTTTCCTCGGGATCCACGGCGTCCGAAACACGCGCGCGCGGCGGCTTCGAAGGCGCGACGACCTGCTCCGTCGGCGAGGGCGCCACGATCTGTTCGGTCGGCGAGGGGGCCGCGATGAAATCCTGGTCCTGATCGGTGTCGGTGGTGCTCATATCTGGTCTCACGCGAAAATCTTGAGAGTGCGATCGATACCGCGAAGCAGCGCGGCGATGTCGCTATCGTCGGAATAGAGGCCGAAACTGGCCCGCGCGGTGGCGGGTACGCCCAGATGCTCCATCAGGGGCTGCGCGCAGTGATGTCCAGCCCGGATCGCGACGTCTTCTTCGTCCAATATGGTGCCGAGATCGTGCGGGTGAACCCCTTCGATGGCGAAAGAGACGATTCCCGCGCTTTCCTCCGGCCCGAACAGCTTGACCGAATTGAGCGTGCGCAATTCCTCGCGCAGCGTCTTCGCCAGCGCGGCTTCGTGCGCAAACAGCCGGTCCGGGCCCTGTTCGGCGACATAGTCGATGGCGGCATGCAGCGCGATCGCTTCGGTGATCATCGGCGTGCCCGCTTCGAAACGCTGCGGCGGCGGGGCATAGGTGCTGCGCGCGAATTCGACCTTTTCGATCATCGCGCCGCCACCCTGCCAGGGCGGCATGTCTTCAAGCAGATCCTTGCGGCCCCACAACACGCCGATCCCGGTCGGCCCGTAAAGCTTGTGGCCGGAGAAGACGTAGAAATCGCAGCCCAGCGCTGTCATGTCGAGCGCCATACGCGGCGCGCTCTGGCACCCGTCGAGCAGCAGTTTCGCGCCCACGGAATGCGCCAGATCGGCGGCGGCGCGCGCGTCCAGCACCGATCCGAGCACGTTCGAGACATGCGCCAGCGAGACGATCTTCGTGCGCGGAGTCAGGATATCCTCCAGCGCGCCGAGATCGATCCGCCCATCCTCGGTCAGCGGGCAGACGTCGATGACGGCACCGGTCCGCTCCGCGATCATCTGCCATGGCACGATATTGGAATGATGTTCCAGCATGGAGAGGACGATCCGGTCGCCCTCGCGCAGGTTTGCCATTCCCCAGCTCTGGGCGACAAGGTTGATCCCCTCGGTCGCCCCGCGCACGAAGACCACTTCGTCGTCGCTATCCGCGCCGATGAAGTCCGCCACACGCCGCCGCGCCGCTTCGTAACCCAGCGTCATCTGCGCACTGCGGCCATAGACGCCGCGATGCACGGTCGCATAATCCGCACCCAGCGCGCGCGTCATCGCGTCGATCACCTTTTGCGGCTTCTGCGACGACGCGGCGGTGTCGAGATAGTGCCACGGCTTGCCGTCCGCCGTCAGGAGGCCGGGAAAGTCCGCCTTGCCTGTAAGGACAGCCGCCTCGCTCACAGGTGCTTGTCCAGCTTGCCCAGTGCGACATCCATCAGGCGCTCGCTCTCTTCCTCGTCCTCCAGAGCCACGAAGGCATCGCCGAGAAAGGCGCGGACGAGCAGTTTGCGCGCGGTTTCGGGCGGCAGGCCGCGCGCCGCCATGTAATAGCGCGCCTGTTCGTCCAATTGGCCGACCGTGGCGCCGTGGGCGCATTTGACATCGTCGGCATAGATTTCGAGCTGGGGGACCGAGTTCACGCTCGCGCCCTTTTCCAGCAGCAGACCCTTGAAGTCCTGCTTGGCATCGACCTTCTGCGCATCGCGCGCAACGTCGATCCGGCCGAGGAAATTGCCGGTGCCCTGCCCCCAATGGACGCCGCGCACCACCTGATTGCTGGTAGCGTTCGGGTGATCGTGCGCGATGCGGGTGACGAATTCGCGCGTCGTGTCGCGCCCGCCGAGCGTGACGCCGCCGAACTCAAAGTGCCCGCCTTCTTCGACCAAAACGACCATTTCGACCCGGCCCAACCGGCCCGAAGCGATCACGCCGAATATTTCGCAGGTGGCATTCTTGCGCACGTTGATGCGCAGGCGGCGCAGTTCGGTGGCATCGCTGACCGCATCGCCTTCATCGGCGATAACGATCGTGTCACGAAAGGTTTCGCCTTCGGCCACGTCGATATCGTGCCATTGGTCGAACGTGCCGAGGTCCATGCCTGAAAGCGCGTCCGTGTTCGAATAGCGCCAGGCTTCGTCTTTCCGCGTCGGGAGGATGATCGCTTCGCTCACGCCGCCTCCGCCATCACCGCGTCATAGCCTTCGGCTTCGAGCCGCTGCGACAGGTCGGCATCGCCCGTCTTCACGATCCGCCCCTGCGACAGGATATGGACGAAGTCCGGCTTCACGTAATCGAGCAGGCGCTGGTAATGCGTGATCAGCAGAACGCCCTTGTCGGGCTTGCGCATGATCGCGTTGATCCCGTTCCCCACGGTCTTCAGCGCATCGATGTCGAGCCCGCTATCGGTCTCGTCCAGAACGGCCAGTTTCGGGTCGAGAATGCCCATCTGGACCATCTCGGCGCGCTTCTTCTCGCCGCCCGAAAAGCCGACATTCACCTGCCGCTTGAGCATTTCCATGTCGAGCTTGAGCAGAGCCGCCTGTTCCTTGGCGTGCTTCAGGAATTCGCCGCCCGACAGCGGCTCTTCTTCGCGCGCCTGACGCTGGGCGTTGAGCGCCTCGCGCAGGAACTGGACGTTGGAGACGCCGGGGATTTCGACCGGATACTGGAAGCCCAGGAAAAGTCCCGCCGCCGCGCGCTCGTGCGGGTCCAGATCGAGCAGGTCTTCGCCCGCGAATGTCACGCTGCCGCCGGTCACTTCGTATCCCGGCCTTCCGCCGAGCACATAGGCGAGCGTCGACTTGCCCGCGCCATTGGGGCCCATGATGGCATGGACCTCGCCCGCATTCACGCTGAGCGAGAGGCCGTTGAGGATTTGCTTGCCGTCTATTTCGGCGTGGAGGTTTTTGATTTCGAGCATGTCTGTTATCTCGTCTGGTCGCGATGCGGGCCCGGTTTGCGGGGCCGCGAATAATGCTGGTTGGGATTGGCCGCGGCATGGGCGCGCGCGGCCTCTTTCTTGTCGGCAATGCGGCTGCGCATGCCGAGCGTGATGCGCTGGAGCACGCTGTCGATGTCCGTCAGGATGTCGGAGGCGGCGATCCGCATGACGCGGATGCCGACCGATTCGAGGCTCTTGTCGCGACGTTTCGCCAGCGCTTCATCCGCGCCCTCCTCGTCGATCATGATCGCCATGCCGAGATTGTGGCAGTTGAAGTCCACGATCGCGCTGCCGACCACGGCGAAGCGCTTGAAGGTATAGCGGCCCATATCCGCCTTGGCGAACTTCTCGGCGAGCGCCTTGTGCGCTTCGGAGGAATGGCGCCGCAGCTCGCGCGCCTGTTCGTGCAGGACGTCGAGCCGCTTGTCCGAAATCTCCCACCCACGGCCCTTCTTCTTGAGCGCGGGAGCGGTGTCGTCGGTTTCCGACGGATCGCGGAGCTGGAGGGTCTTGCGGTCGGTCTCTGTCATCAGTCCTGTTCCGTCACCGGTTCAGCCATCGGAGCTTTGTAAGGAGCCTGGAAATCGTCGAACTCATCCAAAAATGCTAAAACGCGATTCCTTCTGTTCTCTTCATTGTCGCCGACGCCATGCTTTCGATACAATTCGGCTCCGTACTCAACGGCATCGGTTCGCAATTGATCGCAGTTTTCTGGCTGATCAGTAAGATCGATGGGCTCGCCGTCGGATTGTACCGTATCGTACTGCTTGGCAGTGACACACATCATGTATGGCATCACCGCGGGCACGATCTCGTCGGGAACGTCCAGCGAGCGCGAGACGGTGACGATGCTGCTCTCCGTCTCTTCTATTTCCTCTACCGTCGAAACGGTGGCGGCTTGGGCCATACCCAGGACACTCATAAGCAAAAGAAACATCACCCCACGCTCCCCTCGAGCGAGATCGCCAGCAGCTTCTGCGCTTCGACTGCGAATTCCATCGGCAGCTGCTTCATCACTTCCTTGGCGAAGCCGTTGACGATCAGCGCGATCGCCTCTTCCTCGCCGAGGCCGCGTTGCTGGGCATAGAACAGCTGGTCGTCCGAAATCTTGGAGGTAGTCGCCTCGTGCTCGATCTGGGCGCTGGGGTTCTTGACCTCGATATAGGGCACGGTGTGCGCGCCGCATTTGTCGCCCAATAGCAGGCTGTCGCATTCGGTGCGGTTGCGGACATTGTCGGCGTTGGCGGCCACGCGCACGAGCCCACGATAAGTGTTGTTCGACTTGCCCGCCGAAATCCCCTTGGAGATGATGGTCGAGCGCGAACCGCGCCCGTTGTGGATCATCTTGGTGCCGGTGTCGGCCTGCTGATGATTGTTCGTCACCGCGACCGAGTAGAATTCGCCCACGCTGTCCTCGCCGTTGAGGACGCAGCTGGGATATTTCCACGTGACGGCAGAACCGGTTTCGACCTGGGTCCAGCTGATCTTGGACCGCGCGCCCTGGCACAGGCCCCGCTTGGTGACGAAATTGTAGATCCCGCCCTTGCCTTCCGCATTGCCGGGATACCAGTTCTGGACGGTCGAATACTTGATCTCCGCATCGTCCAGCGCGACCAGTTCCACGACGGCGGCGTGCAGCTGGTTCTCGTCGCGCATCGGCGCGGTGCAGCCTTCGAGATAGCTGACATAGCTACCCTTTTCCGCCACGATCAGCGTGCGCTCGAACTGGCCGGTGTTTTCCGCATTGATGCGGAAATAGGTGCTGAGCTCCATCGGGCAGCGCACACCTTCGGGGATGTAGACGAAGGTGCCGTCCGAGAAGACCGCGCTGTTGAGCGTGGCGAAATAATTGTCGCGCTGCGGCACCACCTTGCCGAGCCATTTCTTCACCAGCTCGGGATATTCGCGGATCGCCTCGCTGATGGAGCGGAAGATGACGCCTGCCGCTTCCAGCTCCTTGCGAAAGGTGGTGGCGACGCTGACGCTGTCGAAAACCGCGTCCACCGCGACCTTGCGCGCGCCTTCCACGCCCGCGAGCACTTCCTGCTCCGCGATCGGGATGCCGAGCTTGTCGTAAACCGCCTTGATGTCGGGATCGAGCTCGTCGAGCGATTCCAGCTTCGGCTTGGCCTTGGGCTCGGCGTAATAATAGGCATCCTGATAATCGATCTCGGGATAGCCGAGCTTCGCCCAGTCCGGCTCTTCCATGTCCTGCCACAGGCGAAAGGCCTTCAGCCGCCAGTCGAGCATCCATTCGGGCTCCTTCTTCTTGGCGGAGATATATTTGACAGTGTCTTCGTTCAGGCCCTTGGGCGCGAATTCGGTGTCGATGTCCGAATGCCAGCCGAATTCGTATTCGGCGGCGCGCGCCGCGGCATCGCGGGCGTCCTGATCCTGAACGGGTTCCTGAAGGTCTACGGTGTCGGTCATGCCAGTTCTTTCGGAGCGTGTGTCTTGGACGCGTGAGAGGCAGGCGCGTCGGCCAATTGGGTGAGCGGTATTCCGGCGAGCGCGCCGCGCAGGGCGCCGTTGATGACGGGCCAGTGGGGGCGCAGGCTGCAATCCTGGCCGATCGTGCAATCCTGCCCTTCGACGCAGGCGGTCAGCGCGATCGGGCCTTCCACCGCCTCGACGATATCGGCGACGCTGATCGCGGCGGCCGGTCGCGCGAGCTGCAATCCGCCACCCGCCCCGCGCACCGAACGCAGCAAACCCGCCGCGCTCAATTTGCTGACGAGCTTCTGCACGGTGGGGACCGGAAGCCCGGTTTCCGCCGCCAATTCCGCCGCACTCGTCCGCCCGCCACCGCAATGACGCGCGGCGGCGTGCATGGTGACGACGGCATAGTCGGCGAGATTGCTGAGGCGCATGCTGGCCAAATCGGAGCAATGCGGTCCGATTTCAACCGAAAACGGTTTGTTGCGAGTCGTTATTATGTTTGTGTTTCGCATCCCCGCCGGGATGCGAAATCCTCGCGCCTATCGGCGCTGCGGACGCGCGGTCGCGCTTGCGGGCCTACGGCCCGTGCTCCGCGACCAAGCCTTTGGGCCTGGAATGGTCCGGTCCGCGACCAGCGGACCGCAAGGGCACGCGCCCGCCCCGCAGGTGCCCGACCGAAGGGAGGAACAGCACCGAGGACGAAGCCACGGAGGTGGCTTCGAAACACAAAAACTCGCCCCAGCGGAGGCGGGTTCGCAAAACAAAGCTTCCGCCTATTTTTCTTCAGCGATCCAGGCGTCGACATTCTCTTCCATGATCGCCAGCGGCACCGGGCCGGTTTTCAGAATCACATCATGGAAGCCGCGGATGTCGAAATCGTCGCCCAGCGCAGTCTGCGCCCGGTCGCGCAGTTCCATGATCTTGAGCTTGCCGATCATGTAGGCGGTCGCCTGCCCCGGATAGACGATATAGCGTTCGATCGCCTTCTCGATATCGCCGGGCGGGTTGGGCGTGTTGTCCGTGAGGTACTGGATCGCCCGCTCGCGGCTCCAGCGCTTGTGGTGGATGCCGGTATCGACCACCAAGCGCGCCGCCCGCCATAGTTCCATCCCGAGCCGTCCGAAATCGGAATAGGGATCGGTATAGAAGCCCATATCCTTGCCCAATTCCTCCGAATAGAGCCCCCAGCCCTCGCTATAGGCAGTGACTCCGCCGAAGCGGCGGAAGGGCGGCACATCGCCCAATTGGGTCTGGATCGAGAGCTGGAGGTGGTGGCCCGGAAGCCCCTCGTGATAGGCGAGCGCTTCGAGCTCGTTCTTGCTCATGTCCTTGAGATTGTAGAGATTGACGTAATAGGTCCCCGGCCGCGATCCGTCGGGCGCGGGGCGCTGGTAGAAGGCCTTGCCCGCGCTTTTTTCGCGGAACGCTTCGACCGGCTTGATCACCAGCGGATCGCTCGGCAGCGTATTGAAGAAGTCCGGCAGGCGGGCCTCCATCGCGTCCAGCTTGGCCTCCGCATCCGCCAGATAGGCTTCGCGCGTATCGTAGAAGAAGCGATCGTCGGTGCGGGTGTATTCGAAGAAATCCTGGAGATCGCCTTCGAACCCGACCTGATCCATGATCGTGCGCATCTCGCCATGGATACGCTCGACCTCGCGCAGGCCGATCGCGTGGATCTGGTCGGCGGTGAGATCGGTGGTGGTGTAGTTCTTCAGCAGCGCCGAATAATAGGCCGCCCCGTCGTCGAAACGCCAGATCCCGTCATCGGTCGGCGCCATCGTCTGCTGGCGCTGCATTTCGGCGAGCAGGCGCTGGTAGGCGGGACGCGCGCTCTGGCTCCAGGCCGTTTCGGCGCGCGCGATCAGCGCTCCGCTCTGCGCTTCACCCAGCTCGAGCTTTTCCACCTTGCCGCGGAAATCTTCCAGAATGGCGTTCTCGCGCCCGTCTTCGAGAAGGTTCTCGATGTCCGAGATGACATAGGGATAAACCCAATCGGGCGGCATCACGCCCGCCCCCGCCCGTTCGCGCGATTCGGCAGTAAGCGTATCGAGCACTGCACCGAGCCCTTCGATCCGGCTGACGTAATCCGCCGCCTGATCCGCATTGGCGACCGAATGGATGTTGATGAGGAAAGCGGGCAGCTGGCTCTGCGCGCCGTTCATCTGGTCGAAGACGTATCCGTTCTCGCGGAAGGGAAACAGCATCGCGCTGTTCTTCGCTTGATAGTCGAACAGGCGGTAGGACAGCGTATCCTGCGGCGAGAGATTTGCAGGCGCGTATTCGGCGCGCATGGTCGCCGCAGTCGTCTGCTGAAGTCGCTCCTCGGCGATCGTCGCAGCATCGGAGAAATCGCCCCAGCGCCCGTAATCCTCGTCGCGAATGCCGCGATAGGCTTTGGATAGGGGCGACAAAGCGAGCTGCGCCTGATCGTAATTTTCGAAGAAAGTGCCGATATCGGCGCTCGCGCGCGGGGCGGCAGGAGCGGCGACCGCGCCGTTTGCGGCGGGCGCTTCGTTCATCGCCGTCGCGCATCCGCCAAGCGCCAGCGCGCACACACCGGCCAGATATCCCTGCAGCGACCGTTTCGTCGAAATAGCCATCGTCAAACTCTCCCAAAACTTGCGTTGCCGGGGCGCTAGCGCGTCGGAGCGGGTCTTGGCCAGCCGAAAGCGGACGGTAACGATTTGGACGAGCGCCAAAAAAAGGGCGGCCCTGCCGAAATCGGAAGGCCGCCCCTCAAAGGTGAGAACCCGTCGCAAGAAGCGCCGAGCCCTTCGGGTCGCATTTCCGGTTTACGCGTAAGTGTGTGGCTCGAATAGGACAGATGCGACAAGTTGCAGCGCGTCAAGGTATCAAATGATATCGTTTGGCGGTTTTTTGATGTTCGAATCGCATCGTCTCGACACGATTCGGTGAACGCGCCATAGCGCCAGAGATGCTGTTCGATCTCCTGCGCCCCGCGATCTTCGCGCTCGATCCAGAGCGTGCCCACACCCTGACGGTGGCGGCGCTGAAACATCTGCCGCCGGGTCGCAAGCCCGCCCCCGGGCCGCTGGCGACAGAGGTCGCCGGGCTGACCTTTCCCAATCCGGTCGGTCTGGCTGCCGGTTTCGACAAGAATGGCGAAGTGCCCGACGCCATGCTGGGAATGGGGTTCGGTTTCGTGGAGGTCGGATCGATCACGCCGCGCCCGCAGGAAGGCAATCCGAAGCCTCGCCTGTTCCGCCTGGCCGAGGATCGCGCGGTCATCAACCGGATGGGATTCAACAATCGCGGCGGGGCCGAAGCGGCACAGCGTCTGTCTGCGCGGCGGACACGCGGCGGGATCGTCGGCATCAATGTCGGTGCCAACAAGGACAGCGCCGATCGCGTCGGCGATTACGCGGCGATGACGCGGCTGATGGCTCCGCTGGCAAGCTATCTGGCGATCAATATCTCCAGCCCCAACACGCCCGGCCTGCGCGCATTGCAGGACGAAAGCGCGCTCACCGGCCTGATCGACGGCGTAATGGATGCTCGGGAAGAGGTCTGCCGCCCCGGATCGGACACGCCGCCCCCGCCGGTCTTCCTGAAAGTCGCGCCGGATCTGGAACCTGCCGATATCGACGCCATCGCGCGAATCGCCATCGACAAGGGCCTCGGCGCGCTGATCGTATCGAACACCACGATCTCGCGCCCCGATCTCGTCTCGCGGCACCGCGAAGAGACGGGCGGCCTGTCCGGTGCCCCGTTACGCAACCTCGCTCTCCAGCGCGTGCGCGATTTCCGCAAGGCGACGGGCGGAGCAATTCCGCTCGTCGGCGTCGGCGGCATTGCACATGCCGAAGACGCCTGGGCCCGCATCCGCGCAGGCGCGAGCCTGGTGCAGCTCTATTCCGCACTCGTCTACGAAGGGCCCGGCCTCGCGCGCAAAATGGTGCGCGGCCTGGAAAAGCTCATGCGCCGCGACGGATTCGCCTCGATTGCCGAAGCGGTCGAAAGCGAATAGCAAAGCAGGCATGATCAAACCCGCCACTCGCAGCCTCGCCGCCATCCTGTTTCTCACCGGCGCTTCCGCCGTGAATGCGCAGAAGGCGGCCAGTCCGGCTGACCTGCCCTTCATCGGCAGCGTAAGCGCCGCCGATCCGCGCGCCGAAGCCGCAGGCATGGCGATGCTGAAACGCGGCGGCAGCGCCACCGACGCCGCGATCGCCACCATGCTCGCACTTACCGTGGTCGAACCGCAAAGCAGCGGGATCGGTGGTGGCGGATTCCTGGTGCGCGGCGCGGCGGATGGATCGGTCGAGACCGTCGACGGGCGCGAGACGGCCCCGATGGGGGCGACGCCCGACTGGTTCCTGAATGCGGATGGATCGGTCCCACCCTTCATGGACAGCGTGCTGAGCGGCCTCAGCGTGGGCGTACCGGGCAATATCGCGCTCGCCGCCGAAGCGCATGCGCGCCATGGGACGCTGCCCTGGGCAGTCCTGTTCGAACCGGCGATCGAACTGGCGCGGGACGGATTTCCCATAAACGTCCGCCTCGCGCAATCGCTGACCCAGTCGCGCGATCGCGCCGCGGCGAACGAAGGTGGGCGCGCTCTGTTCTACGACGATCAGGGCCGCCCGCTCCCGGCGGGAACGCTGGTGCGCAATCCGGAACTCGCCCGCACCTTCGAAGCGATCGCGAAGGGTGGCCGCGAGGTTTTCTATCGCGGGCCGATCGCAAGCGCGATCGCCGAAACCGTGGCCAGCGAGACACCCCGTCCCGATCCCATGACGCAAGCCGACATCGCCGCGTATCAGGCGAAAGTGCGTGACGGCGTGTGCGGTTCCTATCGCGGCTACCGCGTCTGCGGAATGGGGCCGCCATCATCGGGCGGCGTGGCGGTGTTGCAGATCCTCGGCCAGCTCGAACGGTTCGATCTCGCCGCGCTCGGTCTCGGCAATCCGGTGACATGGCACCTGTTTCTGGAATCCCAGCGCCTCGCCTATGCCGATCGCGAACTCTACATCGCCGACAGCGATTTCGTCTCGGTCCCGGTCGATGGCCTGCTCGATCGCGCCTATCTGGCCGAGCGCAGTGCGCTGATCTCTCCCGACCGGACCATGGACGAAGCGCGCCCTGGGATGCCGCGCGGGGCGCAGAACGCGCTGGCCGATGGGGACGAGCCCGAAGAACGCGGCACATCGCATATCGCGGCGGTCGATGCGGCAGGCACGATGATCAGCTACACCTCGACCGTGGAAGGCGCGTTCGGTTCGGGGCTGACTGCGAACGGCTTCTATCTCAACAACGAACTCACCGATTTCAGCCGCTCGCCAACGATCGACGGCAAGCCGGTCGCCAATCGTGTCGAGCCGGGCAAGCGCCCGCGCAGCTCGATGGCACCCACCGTCGTGTTCGATCCCGAAGGACGCCCGGTGCTGGCCGTCGGAGCGGCAGGCGGATCGACCATCCCGGTGACGACCGTGCGCGCCATCATCGGCGTGATCGATTTCGGCCTGTCCTCGCGCCAGGCGCTGGCCCTTCCCTTCACCATGGCATTCGGCGACAGCGTCCTTGTCGAAGAAGGCAGCTGGCTCGAACGGCGCATTCCCGCACTCCAGGCGCTCGGCCATACGGACATTTCGGTGCGCGAGGCGCCGATTAAGGCCGGCGCCATCAAGCGCGAAGGCACGATCTGGGAAGCGGCGCGCGATCCGCGGCTGGAAGATGTCCTGCTGATACCGCGCGCGACGCCCCTGCCGTAGGGGCCCTTGCCGTCGCACAGCCTTCTTCGTAAACCCGCCGCCGCTGGGGGGATCGCGCGAACGGGTAACAGGCCCGGGCCGAGCCGCTTCGACACTGTACGCGAGTGAGAGGGAGAAGCCTTTGGTGCTGGACGATATCGATGCCGCCAACAATCTGGTCGAGCTGTTTCTGAAACGTGCCGACGAGAAGGGCGATCAACCTTTCCTCGGCGCGAAAAGGCAAGGCACATGGCAGACGATCAGCTGGCGCGAGGCGGCCGAGCGTGTGTGCCTTCTCGCCGAAAACTTGCGGGGACTGGGCCTGGAAAGTGGCGACCGGGTCGCGCTGGTCAGCGAAAACAGGCCCGAATGGTGCATCGCCGATCTCGGTATCATGGCGGCGGGCTGCATCACCGTTCCCGCCTACACAACAAACACGGAACGCGATCACCAGCACATCCTGGACAATTCGGGTGCGAAGGCGGTCATCGTTTCTACCGATAAGCTGGCCCAGCCGCTGATCCCCGCGATCTTCCGCACCGGCATCGCCAACCACATCATCCCGATCGATTCTGTGCGCGGCTATCAAGGCGGCAATCTCGACTGCCACGGATGGAGCACCATGACCGAAGGGGACGCGGCGAAGGCGCGCGCGGCGGTCGATGCGCGGCTCCGGCAGATCGGGCGCGGCGACACGGCCTGCATTATCTACACCAGCGGCACCGGCGGCGCGCCGCGCGGCGTCCTCCAGCATCACGGCGCGATCCTGTGCAATGCGGCTGGCGCAGGCGCGATCCTGCTCGAGGATTTCGGCATTACCGAAGACGAACGTTTCCTCAGCTTCCTGCCTCTCAGCCACGCTTACGAACATACGGGTGGGCAGTATCTCCCGATCGCGGTCGGCGCGCAGATCTATTACGCCGAAGGTCTCGACAAGCTCGCCAGCAATATCGAGGAGACGCGGCCGACGATCATGGTCGTCGTCCCCCGCCTGTTCGAAGTCCTGCGCACGCGGATCATGAAGCAGATCGCGAAACAGGGGGGTGCGGCGCAGCGTCTGATGGAAGGCGCGCTCGCGCTCGGCCAGCGCCGGGCGGACGGCAAGCGCAAGCTCGGCGATGGCGCGCGCAATCTGGTCTACGAGAAGCTGTTGCGTCCCAAGATCCGCCAGAAATTCGGCGGACGGCTCAAGGCCATGGTCTCGGGCGGCGCGCCGCTCAATCCCGAAGTCGGCGTGTTCTTCGATTCCATGGGGCTGACCCTGCTTCAGGGTTACGGCCAGACCGAGGCCGGGCCGGTCATCAGCTGCAATCGCCCGCGTGCCGGAATCGCGATGGAAAGCGTCGGCCCGCCCATGCGCGGCGTCGAAGTCCGCATTGCCGAGGACGGAGAGATTCTTGTGCGCGGCGAGCTGGTGATGCACGGATACTGGCATAACGATGCCGAGACCGAGCGGGCGATCAAGGATGGCTGGCTGCACACCGGCGATATCGGCCATCTCGACGATAAGGGCCGCATCGTCATCACCGATCGCAAGAAGGACATGATCGTCAACGACAAGGGCGACAATGTCGCGCCGCAAAAGGTCGAAGGCATGCTCACGCTCCAGCCCGAGATCGGCCAGGCGATGGTGGTGGGCGACAAGCGGCCCTATATCGTCGGCCTGATCGTTCCCGACGCGGAATGGATGCTCGAATGGTGCCAGTCGCAGGGCAAGAAGTTCGACTGCAAGCAGGTGGCCGACCTGCCCGAATTCAAGGCCGCGATCCGCGCGGCGGTGGACCGGGTGAACAAGGATCTCTCGGTGGTCGAAAAGGTTCGCCAGATCGTCTTGGCGGACGAACCCTTCACGATCGAGAACGAGGAAATGACACCCTCGATGAAGATCCGCCGCCACAAGATCAAGGAGCGCTACGGCGAGCGGCTGGACGCCCTTTATCGCTGAGGCGCCGTTCTTAGCTGAGGCGCCCGGCCTTCAGGCGGCAGCCTCCGCGATATATTCGGGGTAGAAACCGGGCGCACGGTCGGACCAGCCGGGCGCGGTTGCCGCGGCTTCGCTCAACGACTGGAGCAGCAGCTTGCGGCGCTTGGGCTGGATCTGCGGCAGCGCGGCGGCGGCGCAGAAGGCGCTGGGAAGCCATGGCCGCGCCTCGGCGCCGAGCAGGCGTTCATAGAGGAAACGGAAGCTCGAGAAGCAGTCGATTCGCTCCTGCGCCAGGTCGAAGGCAGCCACACGCGTCAACTTGCCGATAAAGCCCTCGATCGCATCGAAGCCGGTTTCGGACGGGATCGCGTGCCGCAGCGCCTTCAATTCCTGATAGGCGACGTACTGGCTTCGGATCGCGGCATTCTCGCGCGCATTACGGCCCCAGACGCGAAAGGCGTCGCACCGGCCCAGCCCGATATCGAGACTGCGGCGGATGTAACGCTGTTCGGCCGCGGTGAAGCTGGCGAATTCGCGCATTTCGGCGATGGTGACGGACGCTGTCTTCGCAATGGCCATATCCCGGCCCTCCCTGTTTGCGAGAAACAGGTTTCGCCCATGATGGTTAATTTCGCGTTAGCCTTGCAAAAGGTTAGAATCAGTCGCGCCCACGCAGGCGAAATTCCTCCACCGGAACGCCGCCGATCAGATGCTCCTGAATGATCCGTTCGAGCGTGCTGGGCGTGCAGGAGTGATACCAGACGCGGTCCGGCCAGACGACCGCGATCGGCCCCATGGCACAGACCTGGAGGCAGTCCGCCTTGGTGCGCTGGACCCCGCCTTTCGCGTCCGGGCCTTCGCCCCTCTTCGGACCGGCCAGCTTCAACTGCTTCAATCGCGTCTTCAGGAAGCTCCAGGCGGCCTTGCCCTCCTCGCGCGAGCAGCATTTCTGCTTTTCGGCGAGCGCGCACAGAAAGATGTGGCGCTCCACCGCCTCCCCGCCGATCTTGGACAGGGCGCGCTCCGCCTTGCGCAGCTGCTTGTCGCTTTTGTCGTCGCGACTCATTCGGAAACCGTGGCCTCAGGCTTCAGCCAGCGATCGAGCCAGGCGAACACGGTGTTATGCCATTGCAGCGAGTTCTTCGCGTTCAGCACCCAATGGTTCTCGTTCGGAAAGACGAGGAGCTGGCTGGGAATATTGCGTTCCTGCAAGGCGGTGAAGCTCTGGATCCCTTGCGTATAGGGCACGCGGAAGTCCTTTTCGCCCGTGATCACCAGCATCGGGGTCTGCCACTTGTCGACGTAATTGACCGGATTCCACTTCTCGTAGAGCTCAGCCTGCTCGGCATAGGAACCGCCGAAATCCCAGCGCGGAAACCACAATTCTTCGGTCGCGTAATAGAAGCTGCGCATGTCGAACAACCCGTCATGCTGTACCAGGCAATCGAACCGGTCGGGCCACTGGCCCGCGATCCAGTTCATCATGTATCCGCCATAGCTCGCCCCCATGGCGCAGGCGCGCGAGCCATCGATCTGCGGGTCAAGTTCCAGCGCGGCGGCGAGGCCTTTCTTGAGGTCTTCCAGCGGCTTTCCACCCCAGTCGCGGCGAATGCTGTCGGTAAAGGCCTGGCCGTATCCGGTGGAGCCATGGAAATCGACCGAGATCACGGCATAACCCTGACTGGCGACGACGCGCGGGTTCCACCGCGTGGACCAGCCATCGTTGAACGATCCCTGCGGCCCGCCATGGACATAGAGGATTGCGGGCATGGGTCCGCTCCGGTCCGCGAGCTTGGTGATCTGGCCCCAGACCGTATCGCCGTTCGCGCCCTTGAAGCTGAATCGTTCAACCTCCACCGGGGCGAGTGCGCCCACGCGCTGGGCGGAGACCTCGGTCAAAGGCTCGGCCTGGCCGTACCCTTGCGAAAGGAACAGTTCGGCAGGCGCTCCGATCGAATCGCGCGTGAACAGCAGCCGGTCATCGACCAGCGGCGTGACATTGCCGATATGCGCTTCATTGCCCGCCATCAGGTCGAGCCTGTCGATCGCGCCGGTCTGCGGATCGATGCGGAAGGCGGGCGTGTCGAGCACGTCCTGCGCGGTGGCGATCAGATACCGGCTGTCGGGCGTCCAGGCGAGCGTGCCGAAGCTGCGGTCGAAATCCTGCGTCAGCGGTGTGACCACGCCCGTCTTCACATCGCGCAGCATCACCACCATCCGGTCCGCCTCGTAGGTCGGGCGCGCCATGGCGGCATAGGCGAGATACTGGCCGTTGGGCGACGGCGTCGGCAGCGCGTCGTAGGCTTCGTTTGCCTCGGTCAGGTTGACCGGTGCTGTGCCGGAAAGGTCCGAGAACCAGATGTCGAGATTGGTCGACAGCGGCTCGGTCCCGTCCGCCTCGCGCGCGACGAAATAGATGCCGGAGCCGTCGGGCGCCCAGGCGATATCCTCGCCTCCGCCGAACGGTTTGGTCGGAGTATCGCCGTTCGGCCCGCCTGCGCCGACCGGGCCGTCGACAGCCATGCCTGTGCCGGTCGTCTTCCCCTGCGCCAGGTCGAAGACGAAGACGCGGCTGACCGTGCCGGGGGTTTCCCAGCTATCCCAGTGGCGCACGAAGCCTTCGTCGCCCTGATAGAGTCGCCCGTCGCCGGGACCGGTCAGATGCGCGGTCCCATCGGTCTCGCAGCCGAATTGCGGGCATCCGCGCGCAACTTCGGCCCACACTGCGAGCTTGTCTCCTGTGGGAGAGACGGAGAAACCGTCCACGGCAGTGTCGAAACTGCTGACAAGCGTGGGCGTCCCGACCCGCCCCGCAGGCGTCACGCTGGCGCGCCAGACGCGGGTGCGTTCGTCACTCGTAGCGGCCGGCTTGCGATCGGAAAGGAAATAGAGGGCGTTGTCGGGGCCGAAAGCAAGGCTCGACACCGGGCCGCCGAAATCGAGCCGGACCGGCTGGGCGCCTTCGCGCGTAAGGTCGAGCAGATAGGGAATCCCGGTGCGCGCATAGCTCGCCGGGTCCGTTTCGGTGACGGTATAGACTGCCATGCGCCCATCCGCCGATACGGTCGGTGCGCCGAGGCGCGGCATGGTGATGAGGTCCTGCGCGCTCATCGGAGCGGCGCTGGCCGCGTCTGTCGATTGGGCCAGAACCGGTGCCGCGAGAGCGAGAGTGGCGGTACCTGCAGCGAAAAGGGCGAAGCGGGTCGCCGACCTGTAAAGGGTGTTCATGCCCGCGATATTAGCCGCGCCGGATGAACCCGGCAAAGACAAAACCGCTCAGCTGCGCTTGCCCGCAATCCGCGTGATCTCGTCCTTTACCAGCTTTTCGACCATCGGCGGCAGATTGGTGTCGAGCCATTGCGCCAGCATCGGACGCAGCATTTCGCGCACGAGCCCTTCCAGCGAGGTTTCGCCCGAGCGCACGATCTGCGGGCTGGCGCCGGGTTCGGCCAGCATGGCGAGAGCGGCGAAATTGGCCTGCATCGAATTGCGCAACGCCTCGGTCGTGAGCGGCGCTTCGCTGTCGCGATCCTGCGCTTGCGTATCCTCGTCCTCGTCGCGCCCGGCGCCCGCAACCATCGCGTCCTCGTCGAGCTCGAGCACTTCTTCCGCCTCTTCGGCATCGACGGGCTCGATCGGTTCGGAGCGCGCTGCGGAGGGCCGCGCGGCGGACTGCGAGCGTTCGCGCCGCTGGGCGATCGCGCCTTCGCGATTGTCGCGCGCGATCACTTTCTTGATCGAATCGAGAATTTCCTCGACCGATGGTTCGCCCGGTTGGTGCACTGCCCTATCCCCTGAAACTGCCCGCTTCGAACCGCGATGGGCTCCGAATCGCTCCGGCTGCCGAATCGCGTTTGACCTTAATACTCTCTTTCGGGCGCCATTTCATCCGTCTCGAACGGCTGCTCCTCGGGCACCTGCGCGTCGGCAGCGGGAATCGCGACGGTCGAAGCACTCATCGCTTCGGGATCGGGATCGCGGCTCCAGTCCCACCAATTGCCGCTAACGCGGTCGTAATTGGCCACGGGATCGTACAGCACGCCTTCGTCGGCAAGGCCCAGATCGCGTGCTTCGGCCCGGCCCATGGCAGCCAGAAGCGAGAACGCCGCGACGTAGGCGTTGCGCCGCGCGGTGACGAGATCGACGCGCGCGTTCAGCAATTCCTGTTCGGCATTCAGCACATCGAGGATCGTGCGGTTGCCGATAGAGTTTTCCGCCCGCACGCCTTCGAGGCTGAGCGAAGCGGCTTCGACCGCCGTCTGCGAGCTTTCGATGATCGCGAGCGAGGCCTGCCAGCTGGAATAGGCGGCGCGCACCTGCGCGATGACGTCCCGTTCGGCAGCAATAACCTGTTCGAGTGCGGCGGATGCGCGGGCCTGGGCCTGGCGCTGCAAGGCGGCGGGACGTCCGCCCTGAAACAGCGGGATCGAAACGGTAACACCCGCCTGCGCCGCCGTGGAGGTCTGCGGGCTGACAATCACCGGGCCGGTGGGATTGTCGGGATCGACCGCGTTCGGCACGCTGCCGAGAAAGTTCTGGTAATCGTAACCGGTGAAGACCGACACGCGCGGCAGGCGCGTCGATCCGGCGACGTCGATATCGTAGCCTGCCGCCTCGGCCCGCTCGCGCGCGGCGATGAGGTCGGGATTGTTGGTCAGCGCCACATCCACTGCCGTTTCCGCGCTGGCGGGCAGGCCGGGCAAAGGCGGCGGCGGAGCGAGATCGGTGGGCGCTTCGCCGACCAGCGCGATATAATCCTCGCGCGCGGCAATCAGATTTGCTTCGGTGCTGCGCAGATCGCCTTGCGCCAGCGCAAGCCGCGATTGGGATTGCGCGACGTCGGTCCGAGTGAGGTCGCCGATCTCGAAGCGGTCGCTGGTCGCCTGCGTGTTGATCGACAGCACTTCGACCTGATTGCGCGCAAGCGACACCAGCGCCTGGCCGCGCAGCACGTCCATATAGGCGGCGACGACCTGGCTGAAGACGGCGCTTTCGGTCCCACGCAGATCGGCGCGGCCCGCCTGGACCCGCTGATCGGCGGCGCGAATCGCGTTCTTGATCGCTCCGCCCGAATAGATCGGCGCGCTCAGGTCCACGCCGACATTGAAGGCACGATCGGGCGTGAAGAAGCTGGTCGAGCTCTGTTCGATGAATTCGGTAAGCGAACCGTTGGCATTGGCCGAGGGGCGTCCATCGGCCCGCTCGATCTCCACCTGCGCGTCGGTGGCGCGCAGGTTGGCGCGCGCGGCCATCAATGTGGGGTTATTGATGTAGGCCTGGGTGAGGGCTTCCTGAAGGGTATCGGCATGGGCAGGCGACGCCATCGCGCTGCTCAACGCAAGCGCGAACAGGCTGGCCTTGAGGCCGCGTGGCGACACCCCTCCCGCCATGGTCAGAACGTCCAGCCGGTGGGCTTGTCGAACTGGCCGAGACGCGGAATGCCGGTTTCGGCGAGAGGAAGAAGGCCGAGAGATCCGGCCACCTTGCGTCCGGTGGCGAGCCGCGTGACGCCCCGATCGACCAGGCCTGTGACTACGCGACCACCATCGGCAAGCGTTCCGGCCAGCATGGCAGGCAGGTGCTCGATCGCGCCGTCGATCAGCAGAAGAGTGGCGTCGCCCGTCTGGACGTCACCCTTGGCCGCCGCTTCCGCCGTAATCGTTTCGACTTCGGCGACCAGCGGCCGGACCAGTTCGGTAAGATATCCGCTGCCACCGTCCACCACGACAACCTTGTCCTCGACCCGCGGAGACGCTTCTTCCAGCAGCATGCCGTGAAAGACTGGCGCAGGCAGGAAACCGCCGTTTTCCAGCCGGATCGCACGATCCATATATGCCGTACCGCGCGCGTTCTCGGGCACGAAATCCTCACGTGGGACGATGAGCATGCGTTCGAGCACGAAACGGGCATTGACGCCGCTGGTGCGCAGCTGGCTGTCCACCATCGCGCGGCGGGCGGCAGCATGGTCGATGGAAGTGCGCTGTGCCTGGCTCTGAGCCTGGTTCTGCTTGGGGGGCGGTTCGGCGGTGACGGTCATCGGCGCAATCTCTGTCGTCTCGAGCTGGAAATACGCGCCGCTGTATTACATAAACAACACAGCCGCGCAACGCTCGTTTTCCTTAAGCGCATGGCCGCGCGGGGCCAAGCGCTTTGACCATTCGCGTTTTCCGCGCCAAGGACACCCGCCAATCTGCGAAGAGGAACGAGGCGGCGATGAACGACAAGTCGGGAACCGGTCAAACCATGATCACCATCCGCGAGGACGATCTGATCGACAGCGTGGCCGACGCGCTGCAATTCATCAGCTACTATCACCCCATGGACTATATCCGCGCGCTGGGCGACGCCTACGAAGCGGAGCAGGGCCCGGCGGCCAAGGATGCGATCGCGCAGATCCTGACCAACAGCCGCATGTGCGCCGAAGGGCACCGCCCGATCTGCCAAGACACCGGCATCGTCAATGTCTTCGTCAAATGGGGCCAGAACTGCCGTCTCGAATCGACGCGCGCATTGCAGGACATCGTCGATGAGGGCGTGCGCCGGGCCTACAACCACCCCGACAACACGCTGCGCGCCTCGATCCTGGCCGATCCCGCCTTCACCCGCCGCAATACGCGCGACAACACGCCGTGCGTCCTCTCGGTCGAAATGGTGCCGGGCGACACGGTGGAAATCGACGTCGCCGCCAAGGGCGGGGGCAGCGAGAACAAATCCAAGTTCAAGATGATGAACCCCAGCGACAATATCGTGGACTGGGTGGTCGAGCAAATTCCGAGCATGGGCGCCGGCTGGTGCCCGCCGGGGATGCTGGGGATCGGTATCGGCGGCACGGCGGAACATTGCGTCCGTCTGGCGAAGCAATCGCTGATGGAACCGATCGACATGGCGCAGCTCAAACAGCGCGGGCCCCAGAACGATCTCGAAAAGCTCCGCATCGACATTTTCGACGCGGTGAACGCGCAAGGGATCGGAGCGCAGGGCCTTGGCGGCTTGTCGACCGTGCTCGACGTCAAGATTCTCGACTGGCCATGCCACGCGGCGGGCAAGCCGGTGGCGATGATCCCGAACTGTGCCGCCACCCGGCACGCGCATTTCACGCTGGACGGGTCGGGTCCGAGCTATCTCGAAAAGCCCGATCTGGACCAGTGGCCCAAGGTCAACTGGCAGCCCGATGCCGAGGCCAAGCGCGTCGATCTCGACACTCTGACGAAGGAAGAGGTCGAAAGCTGGGAGCATGGCGACCGCCTGCTCCTGTCGGGCAAGATGCTGACCGGTCGCGACGCGGCGCACAAACGCATTCGCGACATGGTGGCGAAGGGCGAGGAGCTGCCGGTCGAATTCGCGGGCCGCGCGATCTATTATGTCGGCCCGGTCGATCCGGTGATGGGCGAAGTGGTCGGCCCCGCCGGCCCCACCACGGCGACCCGAATGGACCAGTTCACCGAGACGATGCTCGATCTCGGCCTTCTCGCCATGATCGGAAAGGCCGAGCGTGGCGCGGACGCTGTCGAAGTCATCAGCCGGTTCAAGACCGCTTACCTGATGGCGACCGGCGGCGCGGCCTATCTGGTGGCGCGCGCGATCAAGGAAGCGAAGGTCATCGGCTTCGAGGATCTCGGCATGGAAGCGATCTACGAATTCACGGTCGAGAACATGCCGGTGACCGTGGCGGTCGATGCGCGGGGCAACAATGTCCACACGCTCGCCCCGGCGAAATGGCGCGAAAAGATTCGTGAGGAAAAGCTGCTGCCGGTACCCTGAGGCCCGGCCTCGCTTCGACCAACAGCCGTCGCGTCTCGACAACCGCGCTGGAGAATCCGGGTTTTTACGCGCAGAAGACTGTCGCTTTGCCTTTTGACACATCTCCCGCCGATGCTGCGTCGGACACCCCATCGCGCCTGTCGGTGCGCACGGTCCTGTGGTCGATCATCGGCCTGTGGGTCGCCTATTTCCTGATCTTTACGGCCCGCGGCATGATCGTGGGGCTCGAAGCGGACACCGAGGTAATTCTCCGCCGTGCGCTGGTGACGCTCGCGGGGATGAGCGCGACGGTCGGGCTGTGGGTGATCCTGCGCCTGTTCGATCACCGGACCCTGGCCGTCCAGATCGGCGCTGCGGTGCTGTTGGCGATCCCCACCTCGCTCGCCATTGCGCAGACGAATATCTGGGTCTTTTCCGGTCTTCAGGAACGGCTCCAGGCGCGCATGGCGGAAGAACGCGGCTTCTCGATCAGTCGCGACGAGTTCGGCAATGTCGTGATCGAAGGCCCGGCGACATCGGCACCGGGCGATGACGGCCTCGGCAGCGCGTCCACGCCGCCGCGCGGACGGATCGTGGTGCCGAATGACGAGAGCCGCGAACGCTGGCTGATCCTTATCGAACGCGCGCTCAGCCAGTTCTTTCTCCTGATCGCCTGGGCCGCGCTGTATTTCGCCCTGCTGGCGGGCGTGCGCGCGAAGGATGCGGAGCGGCGTGGCGAACGCTTCCGCAGCGCAGCCAAAGCGGCGGAGCTGCGTTCGCTACGCTATCAGGTGAACCCGCATTTCCTGTTCAACGCGCTCAATTCGCTCTCCGCGCTGGTGATGACCGATCGGCAGGCCAAGGCCGAGGAAATGATCCAGACCCTGTCCGGCTTCTATCGCCACAGCCTTGCCGAAGATCCGACTGCCGACGTCTCGCTGGAAGACGAGTTCGATCTCCAGCGCCATTATCTCGATATCGAGCAGGTCCGTTTTCCCGAGCGACTCAAGACCGAATTCGTCCTGCCGGAGGCGCTGAAGGGTTTTCGCGTTCCGGGCATGATCCTGCAGCCGCTGGTCGAAAACTCGGTCAAATACGGCGTGTCGCGCAGCAGTAGTCCGGTGACCATAACCCTGTCCGCGCGCGAAGAATACGGGCGTCTGGTGCTGAACGTGGCCGATGACGGGCCGGGCATCGCAGCGAGCCCGGATTTGCCGCAGGCTGCGCAGGGCGGCTTCGGCATCGGCCTTGCCAATGTGCGCGACCGGTTGATGGCGCGCTTTGGAGAATTAGCCACGATCACCTCGGGCGAAACGCTTGACGGATACGAGACCGAATTGCGGCTTCCGCTGGTGACGCATGGCTGAAGCCTGGGCCCGAAACTGAAGGGGTGGGGACGTTGACGGAACCTTCGACCGAGAAACTGCGCACGCTGATCGTGGACGACGAGCCTTTGGCCGTGGAGCGCATGCAGGTGCTGTGCTGCAAGATGGACGATATCGCCGTGGTCGGCACTGCCAGCGACGGTGCCGCGGCGCTGCGGCTGGTCGAAGCGCTGCATCCCGATCTCGTCCTGCTCGACATGACCATGCCCGAAGTCGACGGCCTGTCGGTTGCGCGCAGCCTGGCGAAGAAATCGACTCGCCCCGCCGTGGTGTTCGTGACCGCGCACGACAATTACGCAGTCGAAGCCTTCGATCTCGACGCGGTCGATTACGTGCTGAAACCGGTCAAGAGCGAGCGGCTGGAACGCGCGATCGCCCGCGCATTGTCACGCCGGAATGAGGGCGCGCGCAGCGAAAGCGAATGGCTCGACGAATTGTGGATTCCCCACCGCTCCGAACTCATCCGCATCGAAACGGCGCAGGTCGATCGCATCGATGCGGAGCGCGATTACGTTCGCCTCCATGTCGGCGATCGGTCGTATCTGCTGCTCCAGACCATCGCAGGTCTCGAAGACCGGCTGGACCCTGCGAAATTTATTCGCGTCCACCGCTCCACCATCCTGCGGCGCGACCGCATTACCGGCCTCAAGCACGATGGCCTCGGCGTGTGGTCTGTAGAGCTCGATAGCGAGGAGCCGGTGCGGATCGGGCGGACTTATCTGCCCAAGGTCAAGGCCATGGCCGGTCGTTGAGCCGGAGCAGGCTTTTTCTGAGCTCGGACAGACCGAGATTTTCGATTTAGCCGGTCCGGTCAGGCGGTGAGTTTCGCCTCGCGAAATTGACCTGCTAAAAACGCATCGTAACTCCGCGCAATACCTTCTTCGAGCGGTACGCTAGGCGTCCAGCCGAGCGCGCGGAGCTTGCTACCGTCCATCAGCTTGCGCGGCGTGCCATCAGGCTTGCTCTCGTCATGCACGATGCGGCCATCGTAGTCGAGAACGCGCATGACGGTACGGGTGAGCTCGAGAATGGTAATGTCCTCGCCCGATCCGATGTTGACGTGTTCATCGCCCGAGTAAGCTTTCATCACGGCAACGCATGCGTCGGCACAGTCATCGACATACAGAAATTCGCGGCGCGGGGTCCCCGTGCCCCAGACCACCACATCAGCGCCGGTTTTCTTGGCATCGTGCACCTTGCGAATCAGCGCGGGCATGACGTGGCTGGATGCAAGATCGAAATTGTCGCCGGGACCATATAGGTTGGTCGGCATCGCAGAGATATAATCTCGACCGTACTGTTTCCGGAACGCCTGGGCCAGCTTGATCCCAGCGATTTTCGCGATCGCATACCATTCATTGGTCGCCTCGAGCGGACCGGTGAGCAACGCGTCCTCGGGAATCGGCTGTGGGGCAAACTTCGGATAGATGCAGCTCGATCCCAGAAACAGCATCTTCTCGACTTCCGCAGCGTGGGCCGCAGCAGTCATCGCAGTTTCGATCAGCAGGTTGTCGAGGAGAAAATCGGCCGGATAATCGTTATTGGCGAGAATGCCGCCGACCTTTGCGGCGGCCATGAATATTGCGTCCGGTCGACGATCGAGCATCCAGCGCCGCACGCCATCCTGGTCGCGCAGATCGACCTCGCCTCGGTCGAGAGTCAGCACTTCGCAATCCTCTTCCGCAAGCCGCCGAACGATCGCCGAGCCCACCATTCCCTTGTGGCCTGCGACGAAAACCTTTTTGCCTGCGAGTGCGTACATTACGCGCCCTTTCCGATCGGCGCGTCGCGCATGACCTTGAGGTCGGCCTGGACCATTTCGCGTGCGAGGTCGCGCGGAGAGGTTTCGTGGTGCCAGCCGAGCTTTTCTTGCGCCTTGCTCGGATCGCCGATCAGAAGTTCGACCTCGGTCGGTCGGAAATAGCGCGGATCGACCTCGACGAGGCAGCGTCCCGACGTGGTGCAGAAGCCTTTCTCGTCGACGCCTTCCCCTTCCCAGCGCAGAGTGATGCCGACATCTTCGAAAGCCCATTCCACGAACGTGCGCACCGGTGTGGTTTCGCCGGTAGCGAGGACGAAATCATCCGGCTCGTCGGCCTGGAGAATGGACCACATACCGCGGACATATTCACGCGCATGGCCCCAGTCGCGCTGGGCGTCGAGATTGCCGAGGAACAGCTTGTCCTGGCGCCCCAGCTTGATCGCCGCCGCCGCGCGGGTGATTTTGCGTGTGACGAAGGTTTCGCCGCGCAAGGGGCTTTCATGGTTGAAGAGAATGCCGTTCGTGGCAAACATGCCGTAGGCTTCGCGGTAGTTCACCGTAATCCAATAGGCATAAAGTTTTGCCGCTGCGTAGGGAGAGCGCGGGTAGAAGGGCGTGGTTTCGCGTTGAGGCACTTCCTGGACCAGGCCGTAAAGCTCGGAGGTCGACGCTTGGTAGAAGCGCGTCTTCTGCTCCATTTTGAGAATGCGGATCGCCTCCAACAGGCGCAAAGTCCCGACCGCATCGGCATTTGCAGTGTATTCGGGCGTTTCAAAGCTTACCGCGACGTGGCTTTGGGCGGCAAGGTTGTAGATTTCGTCAGGCTGCGTCTCCTGCACCAAGCGAATGAGCGCCGTGCTGTCGGTCATATCGCCGTAATGAAGGTGAAACGTGGGGTCGGGCGCATGCGGATCCTGATAGATTTCCTCGATCCGGCCCGTGTTGAACGAAGAGGAGCGGCGCTTGAGGCCGTGGACTTCGTAACCTTTGTCGAGCAGAAGCTGCGCCAGATAGGCGCCATCTTGTCCGGTGACGCCGGTGATAAGTGCGGTTTTGGTCATAGTCGTCCCAAATTGGCTAGCGCGATACGCGCTTCAGTGAAATCGCGAAGGCCTTTGCCCGTGGTTCGGCAAAAGGTCCAGCCACGTACGAAATCTCCTAGCGGCGCGACTTTATGGAAGCGCCATGATCGCAGGTCGGCCTTGATCAGGAAGCCACGTTAGCGCCGGTGAGCTTCAGTGCGTGACGGTCCTGTCGCCAAGCAGCTTCGCTGCGGTCAAGACGATGATGCGCAAGTCGAACAGAATGGAGCGACGCTCCAGATACTCCCTATCGAATGCGACCTTCGCGGGAATGGGTAATTCGTCGCGTCCGTTAATCTGCGCCCATCCGGTAATCCCCGGACGTAGGTGCGCAACGCCTGCCTCGCGACGCAGTGCGATCAAATCGTCCTGATTGAACAAGGCGGGACGCGGGCCGACGAAGCTCATCTCTCCCGCCACGACGCTCCATAATTGCGGGATCTCGTCGAGGCTGGTGCGGCGCAGAAATCCCCCGATCGGGGTTAGCGCGCTTTTCGGATCTGCCATAAGATGGGTAGCCACTGCGGGCGTACCGACTTTCATCGTACGGAATTTCGGCATGCGAAAAATCCGCTCATTCGCGCCCACCCGGTCGGACCAATAAAGCGCGGACCCACGCGAGGTGAGTTTTACCGCCAGCGCGACGACTAGGCCCAGCGGTAGAAGAGGGATCGCAGCTATCAGTGCGAGCAAAAGATCGATTGATCGTTTCACCTGTGTTTTACATCCCTACCGATGGTGCGGCGCATGGCTCGCTAAAGGCTTTGCGAAAAAGGCTTTTGTCGCTGTTCGGGGTGGCTATAGCGCTGCACCATGTCGAGACAAGATACCCCTATACTGGTTGTGGGAGGAGGCAGCCGCATTGCAAGGGCACTCGCCCCCCTTCTCGGCGATGCTGCCGCCTATGTCGTCCGGCGCCCCTCCGGCCATGCGCGCGAGACGATCGTTGATGACTACCGATCCCTTCCCCTTTCTGTCTTTATCGATGCAGAATGCGTGATCAATTGCGTCGGGACGCCCACTGGCGATGTCGAGCATTTGAACAGGATCAATTTCGAAATCCCCTGCCAGCTGGCCGCTGCTGCGCGCGATGCAGGCGTGCGCCACTTCATTCATATCTCCTCCTTCTCCGTCTACGGCAGGGCTGATGAGATTGGCCGAGCCACGCCCACCGCACCGACGGGGGATTATGGCCGTTCCAAACTTGCAGCGGATGAAGCCCTCCTCGCGCTTGAGAGCGATCGCTTTGCGGTGACGGTCCTACGCCTCCCGTTGATTTACGGAGACGATGTAGCAGGCAAGCTCGCCCAGCTTTTGCGCTTGTGGGCCAGGACGCGTGTGCTCCCCGTCCCGACCGGCGATGTCCGGCGGGCCATGATCGGCGTAGAATTATCGGCGGAGGTGATCGCTCGGATCGCGACGCAGCCGGTAGACGCGTCGAAAATCGTGTTCGCAGCCGACCCGCGGCCTTTCACCTATGCGGACGCTGCGCGCGCACGTAACGGCAAGAACGCGCTTCGTCGCTTTCCCGTACCGCGCGGGTTCGCCGACCTGGTCGAACGCTTGGCGCCCTCGGTCGGTGGCAGGCTGTTTGCGGACAGTCGGCTCGCGGATGACGACAACCTCGCCATCCGCTATGGGCTTGGCTCGCGGCTCTACCATGATATCGCTGCGGCCGACCTTTCCTAAATTACCCCCTCGTTCGGAAAATTTGATGCCAAAACCTCGCTTGTGGGTCGTGTCCGAGCTCTATTACCCGGAGCAGACTTCGACCGGATATTTTCTGACGAGGATAGCGGAAGGGCTGACCGACGCTTTCGACGTGCAAGTGATCTGCGGCAAACCGAGCTACAGCGAGCGCGGTGTCGTTACCCGGCGGCGCGAGGATCGCAATGGCACGACGATCCACCGGATGCGCGCGACTCATTTCAACAAGGACCGCCTCGTGCTCCGGGCGCTCAACGCCCTCACTCTCGCGTTCACCGCGACCGTGTTCGCACTGCGCCACTTCCAGCGGGGCGACAGAATGCTTGTCGTAACGAATCCTCCAACGCTACCGCCGATCCTCGGCCTGATCGCGCGGTTCAAAGGTGTGTCGAGCGTGTTGCTGGTTCACGATGTTTACCCCGAAGTGCTGGTTGCGACCAAGATGATGCGCAGCGACGGCACGGCGTTTTCGCTGGCATCGGCCTTTTTCAACCGGACCCTGGCAGGATTCGACCGGATCGCGGTGCTCGGCCGCGATATGCAAGCGCTGATCAAGCGCAAGCTGCGTGCGATCGGTGCCGATCGCCCGGTGGAGATCATCCCGAACTGGGGTGATATTGACGAGATTGCTTCGATCGAGCGGACTGCCAATCCATTTGCGATCGAAAACGGACTGGCCGACAAGGTCGTGATTCAATTCTCCGGAAATATCGGTCGCACCCACGACATCGCGCTTCTGCTGGAAGTCGCGAAACGCGTCGAGGATTTGACGGAGGTCGTTTTCCTGTTCGTGGGATATGGTGGCCAAGCCGCCTCGGTCGTCGAGCACAAGGCTGCGAATATTCTCTATCTGCCGCGTCAGCCGCGCGACCGGCTGAATCAGATGCTGGCCTGTTCGAACCTCACGGTGATCGCCTTCAAGGATGCAATGAAAGGCGTGTCGGTGCCGAGCCGCATGTACAACGTGATGGCCGCCGGTGTGCCGATCGCCGCCGTCGCCGAAGCGGATGCGGAAGTGTCGCTGACAATTACCGAGAATAGAGCGGGATGGCACATCGCGCCCGGCGATGCGGATGCTTTGGAGCGGCTCGTCCGCGACATCGCAACTCCGGCCGGACGAAGCGAGGCTGCCCGGCGAGGACAAAACGCTCGCGCCGCGCTTAGCCGCGGCTACACACTGCCGCATGTACTGGATCAATATCGCGCCTTGTTATCCGACTCGGAGGGGCGCCTCGAACGCTAATTGTAGGCCCCCGCTCCTGGCAATCAGCCCTCCGGTTCGCATACTCCACGCCGCTCCGCCGCCTTTGCCGCAACCAACGGCCGCCACCATTCTTCATGCTCAAGATACCAGCGAACCGTCTTCTCGATTCCCGTCTCGAAGGTCTCCCGCGGCTTCCAGCCGAGTTCGCGACCGATGCGAGAGGCGTCAATCGCATAGCGCCGGTCGTGGCCGGGCCGATCGACCACGAAGGTGATCTGCTCGGCATAGGGGATCCCATCGGCGCGCGGGGCAAGACGGTCGAGAGTCGCGCACAAAGTACGAACGACCTCGATGTTCTGTTTTTCGTTATGGCCGCCGACATTGTAGCGGCGTCCGGGTTCGCCGCGTTCAAACACCGCTTGCAATGCGCGAACGTGGTCGTCGACATAAAGCCAGTCGCGCACCTGATCGCCTTTGCCGTACACCGGTAGCGCTTCGCCATCGAGCGCCTTGGCGATCATCAGAGGGATTAATTTCTCAGGATAGTGATACGGGCCGTAATTGTTCGAACAATTCGTTACGAGAACCGGCAAGCCGTACGTATGGCCCCATGCCTGGACGAGATGATCGGAGCCCGCCTTGGACGCCGAATAGGGCGATCGCGGATCGTAAGGCGTGCTCTCGGTAAAGAGGCCGGTATCGCCGAGCGATCCGTAGACCTCGTCGGTAGAAATGTGATGGAAGCGGAAAGCGGCTTGCTCTGTGCTTCCTAGCGTCGACCAGTAGCGGCGCGCCTCGGCCAGCATGGTGTAAGTGCCCACGATATTGGTCTGGATGAACGCGCCCGGCTCATCGATCGAGCGATCGACATGGCTTTCGGCCGCGAGGTGGGTCACGATGTCGGGTCGGAAATCGTCGAGCGCCGCTCTCACCGACGCCGCGTCGCAAACGTCGCCCTGCACGAAGCGGTACCGGGATGAGCAGGCCACGCTGTCCAGGGTCGAAAGCAAGCCCGCATAGGTCAACTTGTCGAAATTGAGGACTTCATGAGCGGTGTTCTCAATCAGATGGCGCACCAGCGCCGAGCCGATGAAGCCAGCCCCGCCAGTCACTAGAATACGCATTGTGCCCTTGCCTTGTAATCTGGATAGCGGTTTCCCGATGTTCCCAACGGAAAGCTTATTCTCATTTTCTTTCCGTAGGCGCCTAGCAGGCAGACTGCGCTTGTTCCAGAACTGTAGTGTCTAGAACGTGCATCGCCCTCCCCTCCATGCACTCCACCTAGCGCGGACCAGGCCGGGAGTATCCGCGCACATCCCGGAAGGCGATACACCGGAATGGTGAGCCCACAGCGCCGGGCCAGAATTGTTGTGCAGGTATTTTGCGTGGACCACGTAAACCTTTCAGCTAAAGCGCTGCCAATGATCGAGAGCAATCCTGCCTTTCTTCACCTCACTACGACTGATCGCGGCGGGGCAGGAATGGCAGCGGTGCGCATTCACCGTGCCTTAGCAAACAGTGGCTTTCATTCGCATATGGTGGTGGGAGACGGTATCGGGGGCGATGGAATCACGGTCTGTGGAGGGCCGGCTGCTTCTCTCCCGCGCATCGCTTCCAAGGCTCTGTTTCGATCGATAACGTGGCCGCGATACTACTTCCGAAACCAGCGCTATGGCTTGCCCTCCATAGCCAAAACCGTCGAATCGGTTGCTGCTCAAATACAATTAAAACCCGACGCGATAGTCGCGCACGCGCTGACCGACCTGATCTCATTCGCATCGGTAAAGCGATTAGCGCGGCGCTTCGACGCACGTGTACTCTGGTCGTTGATGGATATGGCGAGCTTTACGGGAGGCTGTCACTACGCGTGGGGCTGCGAAGGCTATACGACAGGGTGTGGTGATTGCCCTGCGCTGCGTTTCGGTAGTGGGCCGAAAGATTGGTCCGCGAAGACATTGAACGAAAAGAGATCGGCTTTGGCGCAGATGCGCACGACGGTTGTTGCCGCCTCTACCTGGCTGGCGGATCAAGCTCGCGCTTCTGCGCTCTTCTGCGATACTCCGATCGAAATCGTACCGCTCAGCGTCTCGCCGGAAACATTCGCACCACGCGATTCAGTCGCAGTACGATCGGAATTGGGGTTGGATGCATCCCGCCCAGTCGTATTTTTTGGTGCACGCGATCATGGCGACGCGCGTAAGGGAATGAGCATCCTAGAAGAGGCGCTGAAAAAGCTGGCATCGCTCCGTGGACCCGGATTGCTGCCCACGCTACTTGTCGCGGGCAACGGCGCGCCGTTCGAGGCGCTCGCAGGGGAGGGCTATGTGGTGCGCCAGCTCGGGATGTTGCCCCCCGAAGGATTGGCGCAGGCTTATGCCGCTGCCGATCTATATGTCAGCCCTTCCGTGGAGGACTCAGGACCAATGATGATCAATGAGGCGGTGATGAGCGGAACGCCCGTAATTGCCTTCGATGTCGGCGTCGCAATCGACTTGATCGAGCCTGGAGCAACCGGCGTTATTGCGTCCCGCCGCAACGCGGATGCACTCGCCGCTGCGATGACGCACGTGCTCGATTGGAGCGCGGACAAGAAAAAACATGCGACGATGCGCGCGAGGGAGATCGGATTATCGCGATGCTCTCCGACAGCCCAAGCGAAAGCGCTCGCCCGATTGGCATTGAGCGACGAACGCCAGGAACGCCCAGCATGACCGCTCAGGACATCGCGATCGAACCGCTTGAGTGGGACAGCGATTTCTTCGGCTTCCCAGTCGCTCGTCTGACCTTCCACGGTAAATTGACGCTTGATGACGCCATAGCCGAACTTAGGGTCTCCAAGACGCGACTGGCCTATCTCGACGTGGACGCAGACCATACGAGTCTGCGCGAGAAGGCGGAAAAGCTTGGCGGGCGTTTCGTCGGACGGCGAGTGGAGTTGGTTACACACCAACTCGACAGATTGATGCCGGAAGGCGTCGAAGAACTCAGCCACAATCCTGATGAGGCGGATCGCCGCATGGTACGGTCGCTCGCGCTCGCAAGTGGGGAACTATCGCGTTTCCGGATCGATCCTGGCATTACCGACCAGCAATTCACGGCTCTTTACGACATTTGGATCGAAAACAGCATGGCCGAAGGGCACGACCAAGCCGTGTTGGTCACTCGGGTAGCAGGCACGGTCGGTGGCATGATATCCATCTCCATGAAGGATGGCGTTGGCGTCATCGGATTATTTGCAGTCCATGCCGCGCATCGTGGCCGCGGCCTCGGCAGCGAGTTGCTGCGTGGCGCAGTCGTGTGGACAGCGGAGCATCGGGGATCCGCCGTTCAAGTGACCACGCAGGGCGAAAATGCTGGTGCACTCGCCGCCTACGATTCCGCCGACTTCAGTATCGAGCGGATTTCGGACACTTTTCATTTCTGGATCTAAACGTGACGCCCTTCAACAAACCCTATCTCACCGGACGCGAAGCGCCCAATATCGCAGAAGCGCTGGCCGCGCGTAAGCTTTCGGGCGACGGCCCATTCACCAAACGGTGTCAGGCGATGCTCGAAGGATTGCTGGGGTCGGGTAGAACTTTTCTCACCACTTCTTGCACCGATGCGCTCGAGGCCGCAGCACTACTTTGTGAGATAGAGCCGGGCGATGAGGTGATCGTCCCGAGCTACACGTTCGTTTCGACCGCTAATGCCTTCGCACTGCGTGGCGCCATAATACGTTTCGCCGATAGCTACGCGAATCATCCAAATATGGACCCCGCCTCCGTCGCTGCGCTCATCGGGCCTCAGACCAAAGCGATTGTACCGGTCCATTATGCAGGTGTCGCGTGCGATATGGATGCGCTCGCCGAACTCGCCGAACACAACAGTGCACAGATCGTCGAAGATGCAGCGCAGGGTATCGCATCGTCATATAAAGGTCGGCCGCTCGGGACATTGGGCGATTACGGAGCCTTCTCGTTTCACGAGACGAAGAACATCATCGCGGGCGAAGGCGGCGCTCTCCATGTCAATCGAGCCGATCGCGTCCGGCAAGCAGAGATCGTTCGCGAGAAGGGCACCGACCGATCGGCCTTCTTTCGGGGCGAAGTAGACAAATACGGCTGGGTATCGCTTGGCTCATCCTATCTGCCGTCGGAAATGATCGCCGCCTTCCTGCTCGCGCAACTGGAGGATATAGACGCCATCCAGGCGCGGCGGCTGGCCGCGTGGTATCGCTACGCCGCCATTCTGGAGCCGCTGGCGCAAGAGGGCGCGATCGAGCTGCCGACCATTCCCGCGTATGCGACCAACAATGCGCATATGTTCTTCTTGCTCTGTCCCGATTTAGAGACACGCACCGCATTGCTGGAACATTTGAAGGCGGACGGTATTTACGCCGCCTTTCATTACCAAGCCCTTCGATCAAGCCCGTTCTTTGCGGATCAGGCTGGCCCTGACACCCCCCATGCCGACCGCTTCTCGCACACGCTTGTGCGACTGCCTTTATTCGCTGAACTTGGCGAAGACGAGGCCGAGCGCATTGCGCACAGCGTCGTACATTTTTTCAAACGATAACAAGAGTGCAGCCATCATGACTGATCGCAAAGGCATCATCCTAGCGGGGGGAAGCGGTACACGTCTCTATCCGATGACCCGGGTCGCGTCGAAGCAGCTCCTGCCGATCTACGATAAACCGATGATCTACTATCCGCTGACCACCTTGATGTTGGCGGGTATCCGCGAGATACTGGTGATCTCCACTCCCGACGACACCGCGCTGTATCGCCAATTGCTCGGCAGCGGCGAGCAGTGGGGGCTCGATATCCAATATGCAGTGCAGCCGAAGCCCGAAGGCTTGGCGCAGGCTTATGTCATCGGCGCGGATTTCGTTGCCGACGGTCCATCGGCCTTGGTCTTGGGAGATAACATCTTCTATGGGCACCAGTTCGGCGCGCTCTTGGCGCAGGCGGACGCCCGCGAGCAAGGCTGCTCGCTTTTCGCCTATCATGTGCCCGATCCCCAGCGCTTCGGCGTCGTTGAGTTCGACACCGACTATAACGCGCTTTCGCTCGAGGAGAAGCCGGTAGAGCCGCGTTCCAATTATGCTGTTACCGGCCTGTACTTCTACGACGCGCAGGCGCCGGCCATCGCGCGCGATCTCAAGCCCTCGCCGCGCGGCGAGCTCGAGATCACCGATCTCAACCGCGTGTATCTGGAGGCGGGGCAAGCCAGCGTGCGCATCATGGGACGCGGATACGCCTGGCTCGACACCGGTACGCCCGACAGCCTGCTCAGCGCTGGCCAATTCATCGCTACGGTGCAGCGGACCCAAGGGCTGATGATCGCGTGCCCGGAAGAGATCGCTCTCGGCGCCGGCTGGATCGACGCCGCAGAAGTGCGTCGCGAGGCTGCAAAAATGCCCAACAGCGATTATGGCAGATATCTGAGGGAACTGGCCGAGAGCTGAGCAAACGGGCCAGTCCGTCCTCTACCTCGCCCAACATCGATTAATCGACAATTGATCCGGCAAACCAGGATTTTCCTATATTTCCGTCGGCAACGAACTGCGTTTTCGAAGACGATTACATCAATCATCCAAGCTGCGATCTTGAAACTTTCGCTGGTGGATCGTGAAAAACAATTACCCTAACGGATGCGGCGACCCCACGCTGATTAGCGTCAATGGCGGCGGCGTTTGAAAAATTGGGCAATCGCGGCGGTGGCTAGATCGACCCACGCCAATTTGAAAACTTCACTGGTCATCCAAATATTGCGAACGTGATTGATTTCGTTATGGGAGCGACTGAGCTGAGCTCATAGGATCGCTTATGTTTGATCCGTCTTATACGGCTAATTTTTATGGGCTCGCCTAATCCGCGACCGCGCCATGGTGAGCAGGCTTAAAATGCGTATCTTCCAGAATAGTAGTGTCTATCCGTCATACCGCCTACGCCTGCGTGCCCTTACCGCGGGCGCCAAAAGCTTCGACGAGGCGATCGCAGCGTTTCTCGACGACCGGTTTGGAGCTCCTCACTTTTTGCGCCCGGTGCTGGACGGCTCGCGAGACGCGTTTTTTACCAATGGCGATGACGAAGTCGTTCAGCGAATGTGGGCTGATGAAAACGGACTGTCGTCGGGTACGTCACTGGAGGACATTCTCCTTGCCCAGATCGAAGATCATCGGACCGAGGTGTTCTACAATTTGGACCCGATGCGCTATGGCGATGCATTCCTTGCCCGACTGCCGGGCTCGGTAAGAAAGACGATCGCGTGGCGCGCCGCTCCATCCGACAGAGGGGCGTTTTTGAAGTACGATTTGATCGTGAATAACTTCCCGTCTTTGCTCGAGGGTTATCGCGCCTCGGGAGCGCGCGCGGAATTTTTCGCACCGGCGCATGATCCGGCTATGGACGCTTATGCAACCACGGCGGACCGCCCGATCGACGTGCTATTCGTCGGCACTTATTCGCGCCACCATCGCAACCGAGCCGCGATGCTACAGACGATTGCATCCTTACGTAAAGACATGACCGTCGCCATGTGCCTTGATGTATCGCGCTACACACGTCTCGCGGAAACGCCGCTCGGTTGGGTGGGGCCGTTGCGAAAGGATCGACGCAACCGCGATCTTCGCGCCGTAAGCAGACCGCCCGTGTTCGGTCGCGACCTTTTGGCAGTCCTCGGAGGCGCGAAAATCGTTGTGAACGGCGCTATAGACATGGCCGGTCACGATCGCGGAAATATGCGAGTATGGGAATCGTTGGGTTGCAGAGCTGCGCTAGTGAGCGATCAAGGGATCTATCCCCCCGGCATGGATGAGGGCATCCATTTTCAAACCTACGGTACGACGGAGAACTTGCGCAAACTCCTTTTGGAGATGGTTGCCGATCAAACTGCAACAAGCCAACTTGCGACCAGAGGGAATACGATGATAAGATCCCTCTACAGCAAAGATCGGCAGTGGGAGCGGTTCGCCGAATTGGCGAGCTGACTTGCCGCGTCTGACAAGCGACCGGAACCGAAAAAAGCTAGAATCGGTGCTCTACACGAAGACGCGCGACATGAAACAATCGCGCAAGCAATACATTTTGAACGAAACCGAATTGCATATGAGGCGCCCTGCATTATGCCGCTGGCGGCTGAATTGGCGGAAAGGACAACAGCACCGTGAGTTTGAAAGCCAAGCTACAAAAATTGGCCGGTCGCGCTGGCTATCAGATAACACGTGAAGTGCAGCCGATTTATGCTGATCCGTCTGCCACTGAGAAGAACATCCGCCTCGTCCGGGGCAATACGATGTTGCCACGCCCACGCCTGGTGAGCCTTGCGGACCAAGTTGCTTGGATTGCAAAGCATCGCATTCCAGGTGCGTTGGTCGAGTGTGGTGTCTGGAAAGGCGGCGGAGTGGGCATGATGGCTGCCACCCTGCGCGACTGTGAAGCAAGCGAACGCAAGCTTCATCTTTTCGACAGCTTTACCGATATCTGCCCCCCCGATCCAAGTGTCGATGGTGCGCGAGCGGTGGAGGAGGCGGGACACCATCTCTCTGAGATCGGAGCCGCTCAGAAACCGATGACGGGTTTCTACGATTCAGTCGGTGGGCACGGAACGGTCGATCTGTGTCGTGAGCTTCTCGACCGCGGCGTCGGCTATCCCATGGCGAACGTATGTTTCCATCCTGGTTGGTTCGAAAACACGTTGCCGGCGGTACGTGATACTATCGGGCAGATCGCGCTCTTGCGCCTGGATGGCGACTGGTATTCATCGACCAAAGTTTGCTTGGACAATCTTTACGACTTGGTCGTTCCTGGCGGCATCGTGATTATCGATGATTACGGCTCTTATGAGGGATGTCGCAGAGCCGTCGACGAGTTCTTGGAGATGCGCGGCGTACAAGCATTTCTGAGTAGTGTTGATAACGGTTGCTATTTTTTCTCCAAGCCTCGGCAATAGCGCCATCTTGTGACAGGATTGACCTGTTCGACTTTCAAAAACGTAATTACGACGCTGGTCGCAACGTATCTATCCAGATCCGCTTTACGTTCGATAATAACGGCTTCGGCTCACGAGCGGACCGGGCACGCCTATCGAACCCTTGGCGAGGCGACCCCGTAGGACTTGGTATCTTCTGCTGAACGGTAGAAGTAGAGCAGCAAGGCTGCCGCAGCGCCGCCGTTTGTCAGAATGGCGGTGAAGAGAGAGGCGTCGGCGAGAGATGTGATAAAAGGCATCAACATTGCACAGACGATTTGGCGATTGCCCTGTCCTACCAACCGCGACGCGAACCATAGCCACGCAGCGGCGAAAACAAAGATCACTGGCACGCCCCAGGTGCTGAAGCCGGCAATACCATCCGCAGCGATGAAATTCGCGTTATAATTATTTGCGGCGCCGAGTGTCGGCGTCACATACCGACCGATCACTTGGCCGACGGATTCGCTGCCATACGGGTAAGTCGAGAACGCACGCCCTACGAGCGAGTGTGATAGTTTCGTAACCGGATAATTCAGGAAAAACTCGCTGTAGATACCGACTAGCGCACCGGGCAAGACGAGGATGCGAAAATAGATGAGGTCCGATAGCGCGCCTATGAGCCCGCCCATTATTACTCTCGGCGCAGTTATCCACGGTCCCAGAATAGCGAAGAGCAGGATTGCGGCCCTGATGCGCGTGAATGCGACGCGGCCATGGCGAAACGCCAGAAATGTTCCGACCGTAAGCAGCGTCGACCCGAGCACCACCTTGGCCGCCAGGGTGGAATAGATTAGCACCTGTCCGGCTAGCGCCATAGCTACCAGAGACCAGCGCCGCTGTGCCAGACCGATGACCAGCAGGAATGGATTTACCGCGCCGCTCATGAACCCCATGACGTAAACTATGGCAGCTCCACCCAGACCGGACGTGCTGCTTCGCTGGTCGTAAACTTCTTCGAGGCTTGCGAGGCTCAAGGAACCGCCAAAAACCGCCAAGATGGAGAGATTGCCGAGTATCCAGCAGACGATCACGCCCTGCCACAATGCCTGCCGCGATAAGCGCAATGGCGGAAATGGCGCTCCATCACGCAGAAAAGCGATGAACACGACCGCGGATCCCAGCGCCAGCGTCTCGAGCAGCAGAAGGTCGTCGGTAAGCAGGGTTCCCTGCTGCGGTGGTATGGTAACCGTTGGAATGAACAGAAGGAAGCAGAGCACCCATTTGGCAAATCCGACGACTGTCCAGCTGCGCGCCGGCAACATTGCCCCCAGCAATCCCGCCGCCGCCACCGACAGCGCCGTGACCGACGGTTCTGGCGGCGTGTACCAGAATCCCAGATACCCCCATATTTTGGAAAGCTCGCGATAGGTGAGGATCAGGAAGAACCCGTAAAAGGCCGCGACCCCTCCATTCAGCAGGTGCCTCAGCGGTATGGGTAGCCCCTGATCCGAGTTGGCCGCCGTCATCGCCGGATCCACCCCATCAATCGTCGCAGAGCACTGCGAAGGCGCATCATCCGGTCGCTCATTCTTTTGTCGCTATCGAAAGCATCGTGCGGCATCGTAGGCGCGTCGATTAGCGCGGCAAGCTCGGCCGGGTCCATGCCCAGTTTCTTGGCGACAAAACGCGTGTCGCGTTCCGCCTGTCGCGCCGTGGTGATTGGCTTCGCTAATTCCGCGATTGCCTCGTCGCGTGTCATCTGTCCCGCGACGATGAGCGACGAATAGAACAGCCGCCGTTTGTCGAAACGCAGTTTCCGTGGAAGGTAAACTTCCTGATAGAATTTGGTAAATCGCGACTCGCTGTGCTTGGGTCCGTAGTCGCGCCAAGCATAATGGTCTTCAAGCTCGCATCGCGCCGCCTCTTTGTCGTAATCGATGAAATCGAGCGGGCGGTAGCGTTTAGGCAGACCGCGTATTCTTGTCGTCCAGAGGTATTCGGCCATCGTCATGATCGGATAGGCAGCTAGAGACTCTTCACCCAATGCCGCATGGACCGCCCGCACATGCTTCCCGTCAGTAGAGCTCGGCCCGTCATGCGGAATATGGAGATTTTCCGACGAAAAATTTACGCCCGACAAGAAACTTTTCACGTCGTATTGCCGCGCGACACGCAGGAGGGTCGCGAAGAACGCGTGATCCTGTGGGAAGTCTTGGTTGAGGACATTGGCTCGCAGGAACGCGCGCTGCACGTCACGCACTTCGCTCCATTCGATGACTTCGGTCACAAGATCGAGGTCGAGCGCGCGGACCAACTTCTCGATATTGTTTACTGCAGGTTCGCTGTTCCACCCGGCATCGACATGTACCGCCAAGAGGCGCAGCCCGTGCCGAGTTGCCATCAAATGCGCGAGATAGGCGCTATCGATCCCGCCGCTCAGTCCGACCAGTGCGTCGTACCGGCTTCCTTGGCCCTCTTCCTTAAGTTGCGCAACGAGCGCGGCCATGCGCCGCTCCCCCTCCGCCCCTGGCCACCACTCAGTCGGCATGCGCGCGAGCGCATCCTTGCAGCAATTGCATTGCCCGTCCGGGTCGATGGACACGCCATCGACACCCTCGGTCATGACGCAGAAGTTGCAGATTGCCGCGTTGCCAAGCGGCGTTGTAACTGCGCCCACGTCGATTTGAATGTCTGCTTCTGAAATCATGGGGCGCCACCTGTCTTATCCGTTAGATCTTCCGGGTAGGTGACAAGAACGGCGCGAAGCCGCCCGATAAAACTGAATGTGCTGCCCGAAGCGGCTGCAGCGGCGCCCGCGTCGATAGCTTCGGCGAGGTGCGCCACCTCGCCCGCTCCACCTAGCGCGATCACCGGTACAGGGAGCTCGGCAGCGACTGTGCCGATCATGGCCAGGTCCATACCCGTTCGCGCTCCATCGCGCTCGATCGATTGTATAATCACCTCTCCTGCTCCCGCTGCGACAGCGGCTTTCGCCAGCGCGAGCGGAGAAAGGCCCGTATCGCGCTGCCCGCCATCAACGAAAGCATGCCCGCCTCGATAATCGACACATGCGACCACGGAGGACGAACCATATACGCCCGCCAGCGCGCCGATCAGGGCGGGGTTGGTCGTGCCGGCACCCAGCACGAACTTCTCGACCCCGTTTCGCACCAGCGGCGCGCATTGCCTGACGTCACGAAGCCCTCCACCATAGGCAAGAGGCATGAAGCATTCGCCCGCAAGCTCGGCGACGAAGCCGTGATCGATCTCGTACCCATCCCGCCCTGCATCGATGTCGAGGATGCAAAGCTCGTCCACCTCCTTCTCGTTGAACAAGCGAATGACGTTGAAGGGATCGCCGACGTACGTACGCTCACCGAAGGCAACCGTCTTTACTAGCCGCCGCTGGCGATCGAGCAGCAGAACAGGGATATAGCGGGGGCGCTCGATGTCACTCATAGTCGGGCAAACGCTTCGAGAAGGGACATGCCGTGGCGGTGACTCTTCTCGGGATGGAATTGCACTCCGTGCAGCGTATCGCGTGAGACTGCGACGGTCACTTGGTCGCCGCCGCGCAAAATCGTGCCCGCGACATCGTTCGGTTCTGCGCAGATCATATGGTAGCTATGTACGAAATAGAAGCGCTCCGGCCTTGTGGCATTATCGAGGAGCGGGGACATGCGCGGCTTTTCGAGCATGTGCCAGCCGATGTTCGGCACCGAAAGTTTCTTGCCATCGCGCCCGATTGCAGGAAGCCGCACGGTCACCGCGTCTATGAGACCCAAGCCGGGTAACTTGCCCTCCTCGCTTGATCGACCGAGCAGCTGCATGCCGAGGCAGACACCGAGCATATGGGCCCCACGCGCCGCGGCGTCGTGTAGCGGCGCTACGAGATCACGCGCGGCGAGTTGGCGCATCGCATGATCGAACGCGCCCACCCCCGGAAGGACCAGATGATCCGCGCGCGCGATTGCCGCCGCATCGTCGGTGGGTACCGCGTCGAAGCCTAAATGGCCGAACATGTTGACGAGGCTGGCAATGTTACCAACGCCATAATCGACGATACGGATCATCTAGGGTCGCTCTCCACAAGCAGCGTATCGGTTGCGATCGCGGGGGCACTCAGCGGATGTTTCAGCGCATTTGCGCATAGAATGAGGAAGACAATATTGGCAATCACCAGCAATGCGCTGTGCAACGCGACGGAAAGTACTACCGAGAGGTTGAGGATCGGGACAGCAGCCCAGAGTCCGATCAACGCCGTCAGCCGCGTCACGTCCCAAACCATCTGGGTTTTTTGTCGACCCACCACGCTCAGCGTCATGTTGACGCCGCCCGTAACCAGCCCGACGAACGTGGCCGGAGCCAAGACTTGTGCCAGCGTTCCGGCTAGCTCCCATTCGCTCCCGAAAAGCAGCACGAAAGCCGTCGGAGCAAGCAGGATGACCAATATTGTCGGGACGATCCCGATAAGGGCGAGCCACCGCAGGATACTGATGAATTGCGTCCTCGCTTCGGTTCCGGTGCGCATCGCCGTGGCAAGTTGCCCCATGAATGCTTGCGATACCGATGTCGCAACTACCGCGACAGGAAGCGACATGACCCGATCGACAAGCGCATATTGACCCGCCGCATTTGCATCAAAGGTTGCGTAGATCATGATCGGAGTGATCGTGACGCCTGCGGAATTGATTATGAAGCCCGGCAACGCGACGAGCGGATATTCGCGATATCGGCTTGCGACCTTAAGGATCGACACGCGACCGACCTGGCTCATCGGGGTACGTTTGCGCATCCAACGATAAAGCCAGGCGAGGCTTGTAATGCGCCCCAAAAGGTCGGCGATGACGAGACCACTATTGCCAATGCGCGCCACGCCAAGTGCCACACCTATCGCAGCATAGCTGACGGCTTGTGCCACTTTGCTGTTGGCATTCACCGAAAAGCGTTCATCGCGGATCGCGACGTAGAGTAGCACCTGACCGACGCTCGTTGCCACCATTGCGGCAATCGGCGTCCAGAGAGGAAACGGCGATTGGCTCAGCCAGCTCTCCGGAAAAAGTGCTGCCCCCACATAGGCAATCGCCAGAATCAAGGCAGCCACAATAACATTTGCGCGCAGGCACAGTCTCAGAAGCGAGGGAAGCTCGTTATCCTCGGCACGTAGGATCGCGATATCGTAACGGAGGCTTGGCAATACGATCAACATCGTCAGCACAGAAAGATACAGCTGAAGATGACCGAAAGCGGCCGGGTCGAATAAACGCGTGAGGACCGGCAGGATCAGGACCGCCACAGCCTGCGCGATGACGGTGCCGCGCATCACTGTGACGATATTACGAATCATGCCGACTTGACTTCAGATAAATCCATACGCGCGCGTACATGCTCGACGAAATTGGCAGGAATTTCGGCGCCGAAACCGGACTCGATGTCGCGCGAAGGATCTTCGTCAATTGGAACGATCGACTGCCCCGGATATGAGATACGCGGCGCGTTCCCCAAAAATGCTCCCCAAAGGCTGAAGCCCGAGCCCGAAGCAATCAATGCTGCGCCCTGCCCGATTTGGAGCAGATCGGTCACGGAAGCCTGCCGGGGAACCTGCGTGACACTCTTGTGCGCAAGCAGAGGCGCGAGATCTGCGCTGGAGCCATCGGAAAAGACAAGTGCAGGAACGTCTTCTTTCAATGCATTGCGCAGCGCTTCGAGTCGGTCGCCATACCAATCGATCGGCAAGCGTGTATTCGTCGCTGCAGCATCCACGTCACCTGACGGCTTCTTGAAATCCCCCAACCGGACATGAACCGCGATGAACGGGGCGTGTTGTCTTTCAGGGCGATATTGGGGGCGCGTCATGGCCAGGAGTTCCTCGCGCAAAAAGGTCCCATGACCAATCACTTGCGCGAAGGACTTCTTCTCATTGTCTTTGACCGCATTATGCACGCAAACAAGGACCGGTTTAGCTCCCGATCCAACATGTTCGGAAACCGATCCCGGCCATTCGGTGCCGATCTGGACCCGACGTGCCCTAGTCAATATCGTGAGCCGCCGCAGACCCGCGACCGCGCTTCCGCTGCGGAATAGTCGAAAGTAATTACGCTTGTCGCGCTCGCGGCGCAGATACGGACCTATTCTCGGCTTCAGCCAGAACGGCGCAAGCATTGTCGCTCCGGTCTGCTCGCACCACAGGCGGCAGCGCGCCCATGCTAGCAATCCGTGCGCCAAGCCATATCGGCCTAGGACTGGAATCGCGTAAATTTTTCGCTCCCTCATTTTACGCCGGTCGCTTCTTCTCGGACCGCGGCAATGACCTCGTCCTGATGAATCTCGCTCAATTCCGCATAGATCGGCAGCGAAAGTATCCGCTTTTGCAATCGGTATGCGACGGGGAAATCGTTGGCAGTGTGCCCACGATCGGAATAGGCGGGCAAAAATGGTAGCGCGCGGCGGTAGTTTATTACCGTAGGGATTCCGTGAGCTTTCAGCGCGGCTTGAAGTGCATCGCGATTTTCCGTTTCGATCACATAAAGGTGGTAGACATGTCCCCGCCCCTCGACCTCAGTCGGGGTCGTGATGCCTGGGACGTCGGCGAGCAGCTTGTCGTAGCGTGCCGCAACAGCACGCCGAGCCTCGGTCCAGTCGGCAAGATGTGGCAGTTTTACTCTAAGTATGGCCGCCTGAAGGCCGTCAAGACGGCTGTTAATGCCCTCGATCTCGTGGTCGCCCTTGTTAATCCCGCCATGCCGCGCGAACCGCGCCATCTTTCGCGCCAGGTCGTCGCTGCTCGTCGTCGCCGCACCCGCATCGCCCATCGCGCCAAGATTCTTGCCAGGATAGAAAGACCAAGAAGAAATCTCGCCGAATGTACCGACCTGCTGGCCCCGATAGGTCGCGAGGTGTGCTTGCGCGCAATCCTCGATCACCCACAAGGCACGTCGCTTTGCGATCTCCATAATCGGATCCATGTCGGCTGCTTGGCCATACAGATGAACAGGGATGATGCCGACGGTTCGGTCGGTAATTGCCTCCTCGATCAGATTCGGATCGATCGTCGAAGTGGTGGGATCGATATCGACGAACACCGCTTTGGCTCCGTGCTGTCCGACGGTCTCGCTAGTCGAAATCCAGGTCTGTGCGGGCACGATAACCTCGTCCCCCGGCTTCAAGCCCAACGCATGCATCGCGATGTAGAGAGAATCGGTACCGTTTGCGGCCGACACGCAGTGCTTCGCCTGCATCAGTTCGGCGTATTCGGCCTCGAAGGCCTCGACATCGGGGCCGCGCACGAAGCTGCTGTTGGCGATGGTCCGCGCGATAGCGGCGTCGATCTCATCCTTCAGCGAACTGTATTGCGCATAAAGGTCGACGAAGGGCACAGGCATGAAAGGTCTCCGAATCTGAAGGATCAGGCGCGGCGCAAGAGACGCGCTGGGTTGCCGGCATAGCTGCCGGGCACGTCGATCGACTTGGTCACGACGGAACCGGCACCGATGACGACGTCATCGCAGATTGTGACCGGCATGATGGTGGCATTGGAACCGATCGAAACTCTATCGCCAATTACGGTCGCTTCCCATTTGCTCGTATCGCCCCGGGCGGGACCACCTCCGGAAAAACGGTCGTTAACGAACATCACTCCGTGTCCGATGAAGCAATCGGCGCCGATGGTCACAAGCTCACAAACGAAACTGTGACTTTGGACGCGGGTCCGCGCACCGATGGTAACTCCGCGCTGCACTTCGCAAAAAGGACCGACGAAAACGCCGTCACCGAGTTCGCATTCATAGAGATTGCCCGGCTCCACCACGGTCACACCACTACCGGTGGCAATGTCACGAACGGCAGCCTCAATGAGCCTCACTTTACCGGCCATAATTTAACCGCCCAGACGAGCATGCCGCGAACGGAATTGAATCGGTACCTCAAGCCCAGTCTCGATTGATTCGTAAAGCGCGGTAATCAACTCAAGACTGCGCCGCCCCTCCAGCCCATCAACCAATGCTGCGGCGTCGTTTTTCAGGCAATCGAGGACATGTTCGTAATAGGCTTGATGCCCATATCCGTACACATTCGGTGGATTGACGGAGTACTTGTCCAGCACCTCGGCATCATCCGGCTGCGGCTCCACAAAATCCCACGTCACCATCTTGTTGACCGCGAAACCGCCGATCACGACTGTTCCACCCTCACCCAAAATTGACAATGAGCCTTCGAGATCTCGCGGACGCGCGGCATTGGTCGCCTCGACGATGCCCAGTGCGCCATTAGCGAATTGCAAAGTGGCGATCGCGGTGTCTTCCGCTTCGATATCCACAAGTGTCCGACTGGCGCGGGCGTGAACCGAAACCACATTGCCCATAAAATATTCCAACAAATCAACGTGATGGCTCGCTTGGTTAGCAAGGACTCCGCCGTCCTGCGCCCAAGTTCCGCGCCAGCTATCCTGATCATAATAACTCTGGTCGCGGCGCCAGCGTACCCTGACGGTGCCGAGAACCAGTTTCCCGAAGCGGCCCGCCTCGAGCGCTTCACGCGCCTTTACGACCGGTACGTTCAGTCGATTCTGCTTAACGACAAAAAGCTTCACACGCGCTTGGTCACACGCTGCGATCATCGCATCGGCATCATCCAGCCGCAACGCCATCGGCTTTTCGACAATGACATGCTTCCCAGCACGGGCGGAGAGGATGGCATGTTCGGCGTGCATTCCGCTGGGAGTAAGCACGACCACCACCTCGACATTCGGGTCACCCAACATTTGCTCTAGGCTGTCATAGGCGGCCACATCATACTTCGCCTTAGCCTCGGCCAGCCTCTGGCTATCAATATCGCATATGGCGACAAGTTGCGCGCCGTCGATCTCACCGCCCCCAAGCAAATCAAGATGGCGCTTCGAAATGCGGCCACAACCTACGACACCAAACTTAATCATTTTTATTCCCGAAAAAAGCAAGGAGCCAATGCCCAAATGCGGCGGACGCGGACATGCGAAGAAATTTCCGCGCGGCATAAGCGTATAGTAATGGCCTGACAAGGGTTCCTTGGCTGCTTGCTTTCTTCCGACTTTGAACCATCGATCACCAACAATACCGAGGGTTAGATCACGGCTGATCGCGTGTCGCCGTCGCTTAAGATAATTCGGCTCTCCCGATCGCGCGAGCAAACTTTTCGCATGAGAAAAAGAAGCGAGATATCCTGTTGCGGTAGGTCTGACGTGGCTGAAAAGGCGATCGGCGCACCGGTGAATCAGCCGCCCAATTGCCGCTCCTGGGTGGCGGCGGCGACCTGCTTCGCCGTCTTGGCTTTCACTTCTGCTACGCATGCGCGCATTGTGGAATTCTTGGCGATCCGCGTGCCGCTGCGCTGCTCATCATGGCCGCAGATCTTGTGCGCAGCACCGGCGATTCTCTTATCGAGCGTCGCTTGGCCTTGCGGGCTCGTCAGATCGAGATCGGAATATTGGACACCGATGCTAATGCTCTGCGCCACAACGGGGGTAGAGCTGGCCGTAAGAGCCAAGCCGAACGCTGCGATTGCGGATGCGAGAGGGACGAATTGCGTTTTCATACTATCCTCCTGGGTTGCGGCGCGCCCGGAACGTAGGGGGGGGAGGCGCGCCGCAGACCGAGTAATGGGCGTTTACGATCGTAGTCGCATCTCGCTATCGACGGGTGCGGCTGTCTTCCGATCGGTTGCGCATGATCGCGGACGAACGACCTCTGGCGATCCGCCAACGACGCGCCTATCCCCTTCGTCGATGCTGTTCGCGCTCGTCTTTCTGTTGGGGATTGCCAATTTCGCCGCCCACAAGGCGGTGCTGGAAAGCGGCCATCCGATCCTGGAGCGAATGGCATGGTTGCGACCGGGGCGGTTCGGACCGCCCTCGCTGATCGTGGAATTCGCGGTCCTGCTGGCGACGCTGCTGTTCTTGGCGGAGGGGTATGGAGGGATCGGTTGGGTCTACGCGATCTATAGCCTGTGCAATATCGGCAGCGCCTGGGCGCTGCTGACAGGCCGGATGTGACCGAGCGTTCGATCTAATTCAGAGGGTTATCGCCTCTGCGCCCGGAACCGGCGCGTGAATGAAGCGCTTGGCTTCTATGGCTCCGATCGACACCATCTGGCTGGTCCTCAACGCACGCAGCGGCAGCAATGAAGACGGCGCGATTGCGGAGCTGCGCGAACACTGCGAGCGCCGCAACCTCTCGCTGGCGCGCGAAATCTGCTTTCCCGACGAGGATCTGCCGACAGCGAGCGAACTGGACGCGGCGGGGATAGACTGTCTGGCCGTCTTCACCGGAGACGGGACGCTGAATGCGGCGATCACCGGGCTTTACGGTTGGTCCGGATCTATCCTGGTGCTGCCCGGCGGAACGATGAACCTGCTCAGCCGGAGAATGCATGGCGAGGCCGAGTGCGAAGAAATCCTCGACCGGATCGCAAGCGGCGCTTTCCGGAAGGTTCGCCCGCAGATCGCTCGGTGCGAGGCAGGCGATGCTTTGGCGGGTCTGTTGAGCGGTCCGGGGACGTCATGGGCGAGCGTGCGCGAAGCGATGCGCGATTTCGATATCGCCGCGCTCGCGGAGGAAACCGGCGAGGCACTGGCCGAGACGACGGGCGGGGCGTTCGTGCGTCTCAGAAATCCCGAATTGGGCTCGCGCGAGGGTTATCCGATGATCGAATTCACGCCCAGCCATCGCGGCCTGCAACTCGATGCCTATCGCGCGCAAGATCCCGGCGATTTCCTGCGTCAGGGCTGGGCCCTGTTGCGCCGCCGTTTCCGGGAAGGGCCGCATGAACGGCTCGGCCTGTTCGACGAATTGGAATTGGAGAATTGCGAGGACGCTCCGATCGGAGTCCTGCTCGACGGCGAACCCGCAACCCTTGGATCGCGCGCCACGTTTTCCGTGGCCGCGTGCGAAGTCGATCTGCTAGCGACCGCCCATGGCTACTGATCCCTCGCCCGCCCGAAACCGCCGCGAAACGCTCGTTTTCCATGTCTCCGATGTGCATTTCGGGCTGGAAGACACCGATGCGATCGCCTGGGTCAAGCGGGAGATCGCGGAAAAGCGGCCCGATGCCGTGGCAATCACCGGCGATCTAACCATGCGCGCCCGGCACCGCGAATTCGAGGCGGCCACGCGATGGATCCGCTCGCTCGATGTGCCGATCACGGTTGAGGTCGGCAATCACGACCTGCCCTATTTCAATCTGATCGAGCGCTTCTTCACCCCGTACAAGCGCTTCAAGGGCGTCGAATCGGTGGTCGAAAAGGAGCTCGACCTGCCCGGTCTGGCGATCGTGCCGCTCAAGACCGCCGTGCGCGCCCAACCGCGTTTCAACTGGTCGAAAGGCTGGATCACCGATGCGGCGCTGACGAAGTGTCTCGACGCCATCGATGCCCTTCCCGAGGGCGTGAAGGCCCTGGTCGCCGTCCACCATCCGCTGCGCGAGGTCGGTACGAAGGGCACGGCGCTGACGCATGGGGGGCAGAAGGCTCTGACCGCTCTTGCCCAGCGACCGGTTCTCGGCGTGCTGAGCGGCCATGTCCACGATCCCTTCGACCTGACGCAGGAGACCGTCCACGGCCCGGTGCGGATGATCGGAGCGGGCACGCTGTCCCAACGCGTGCGCTCCACTCCGCCGAGCTTCAACGAATTGCGCTGGGATGGCGAAACATTGACCGTGCGCGCTCGCAATCTGGGCGATGTCAGCACGCGCGACATGCAGATCGACGATGTGCCCGAAGATGCGATGCCGCCGCGCCAGCCGGACGAGCCGGTCGCTCCGGTCAATCAGGTCCCCCGCACCGATCCGCCGGTGCATTGAAGCCTGTCGGCTCAATCGAATCGTAACCATTCCGAGGCATGGTAGGCGTCCGTAATCACGGAGGCCGGACATGACGGAACTCATCAAGGCATTGCCCTGCGGCGCGCTTCTGGCGTGGATCACCGCCCTGTTCATCGGGCACGGCGGCGGCATGGGCGGAACGCTCGCGATCGAACAGATGCAGATCATGGACCAGTCCTTCTTCTGGTCCTGGCCCATTTTCCTTGGCGGGACCGCGCTCGCTTGGGGCATCATGGCGATCCAGAACTGACGCCGCGTAGCGACAGGATTCACGCCGACTCTCGATAGCCCACGAAAAAGGGCGGCCCCTTTCGGGACCGCCCTTCCTCGGTGATCGATAGATCGCTGGCTTAGCGCTTCGAGAACTGGAAGCTGCGGCGAGCCTTGGCCCGGCCATACTTCTTGCGCTCCACCACGCGGCTGTCGCGGGTGAGGAAGCCGGCGGCCTTGACGGTGCCACGCAGCGTCGGCTCGTACTTGGTCAGCGCCTGGCTGATGCCGTGCTTCACTGCACCGGCCTGGCCGGACAGACCGCCGCCGCGTACAGTGGCGATCACGTCGTACTGGCCTTCACGCTCGGTGATCGAGAAGGGTTGGTTAATGATCAGGCGCAAGGTCGGACGCGCGAAGTAGACTTCCTGGTCCTTGCCGTTGACGATGACCTTGCCGCTGCCCGGCTTCAGCCAGACTCGCGCGGTGGCGTCCTTGCGGCGGCCGGTAGCGTAGGCGCGGCCCTGCTTGTCGAGCTCCTGCTCGCGCAGGGGAACGTCGGCGCGCTGCGCGATTTCAGCGGAATCGCCCTGCGGCGTATCGCCGGCGATGTCCTTGAGATCCGCGAGGTCGGAGACGCTGCTCTTCGCATCGGCGCCTTCGTTCTCGCTCGTCGCGCCCTTGGTCGCGGCGTCTGCGGGCGTGTCGGCGGCGTTTTCAGCTGCCGTGGTGTCGGGCGTGGTGTTGTCGTCGGCCATTATGCGGCAGCCTTGTTCTTGCGGTTCAACGAAGCGACGTCGAGCGTCTGCGGCTGCTGTCCGTCATGCGGGTGTTCGGTCCCGGCATAGAGGTGGAGCGCCTTCATCTGCGCCCGGCCCAGCGGCCCGCGCGGGATCATGCGCTGCACGGCCTTTTCCAGCACGCGCTCGGGGAAGCGGCCTTCCAGCACCTTGGCCGGAGTCGTTTCCTTGATGCCGCCCGGGTGGCCGGTGTGCTTGTAATAGATCTTGTCGGTCATCTTGCGGCCGGTGAACTTCACCTTGTCCGCGTTGATGACGATGACGTGATCGCCGCAATCGACATGGGGCGTGAAGCTCGGCTTGTGCTTGCCGCGCAGGTGATTGGCGATGATCGCCGCGAGGCGCCCGACGACGAGCCCTTCGGCGTCGATCAGGTGCCATTTCTTTTCGACCTCTGCCGGTTTGATCGACCGGGTGGCCTTGGTGAGAGCCTTCATGGCGCTGTTCCGTCCTTGATGTTGCTTGGCCCCGGCGCGAAGCCGAATCCGTTGAGCAGCGAGTCCGGGCCAGCCGAATATCGCGATGCGGCGCGCAAATGGCTCTGGATCACGCGCAAGTCAAGCAAATCCGGGGATGCCGGGTGGGGTATAATAATACCCCACGACTTGCGATCAGGCTGGGCGGCCCAATGCGTGCGCGTTCCATGCGAAGGTGGCGGTCAGCAATGCGCCCACGACCTGATGCGCCACGGCCAGCCAGAGATCGACCCCGCTGATGACCGTCGCGATACCGAGCAGAATCTGCGTCCCCAGTAGCGCATTCATCGCGATCGAAGCGGGCCGGGCGATCGGCTTCACGCGCCGCGCCATCACGATCAGCGCCACGAACGCCACCCATGCCCACCAGCGGTGGAGGAAATGGATCAGGAAAGGATCGTGCGTGATCGCATGAAACACGCCCCCCGACGCGTCGAATTCCGTTACCAACCGACCCTGCATCAAAGGCCAGGTGTCGGAAGCAAGCCCGGCATTGAGGCCGGCGACCCAAGCGCCGAGCAGGAGCTGAACGAACAGGATCGCGCCCACCCAGCTCGCCGTGACAGTCCAGAGCGAGCGCGGCGCGCTGCGGTTGGCCAATTGCCGGAGATCGAGCGCGGTCCACACCAGTCCGCCCAGAGTGAAGAATGCCGTCAGCAAATGGATGGACAGCCAGAAGTGGCTCACATCGGTCATCGTGCCCGCCAGCCCGCTCTTGACCATGAACCAACCGAACACACCCTGCAGACCGCCCAGCGCAAGCAGCGCAACGAGCCGGTGCTTATACCCTTTCGGAATAGCGCCCCTTACCCAAAACCAGGCGAGCGGCACGGCGAAGGCGATACCGATCACTCGGCCCAGCAGCCGGTGGAACCATTCCCAGAAATAGATGAATTTGAACGCCGCCAGATCCATGCCCGCCGGGCCGGTCACATTGATGTATTCCCCGGTGCGGCGATACAGGTCGAACTCGGCCTGCCAAGCCGCCTCGCTCAGCGGTGGGATCGCCCCGGTGATCGGTTTCCACTGGGTGATCGACAGTCCGCTTTCGGTCAGGCGCGTGATGCCGCCGACTGCCACCATCAGAACCACCAGGGCAGCGACCACCAGCAACCAATTGGCGATCGCGATCGGGCGCGCAGGCGAAATGGAACGCGATGAAATCGACATGGGCGCTGTTTGCTGCGCGCGGCGACGCATCGCAAGTGCATTTGCAGCACCAATCGCTCTCTTAGGTGCAAGAGCCGTCCCGATGCCTCGCCATCGAAATCGTCGGCACCCCTTGCATCATGTTACACCGTCACATACATGATCGCTCATGGTGGAACGCCCGATCTCTCCGTTTCGGCGTCGGCTCGATCGCGCCGGCATTGCGCTTTCGGGCCTGTGCGCGCTGCATTGCGTGGTCAGCATCATGATCGTCGCGGGGCTGGGCGCAGGGCTCGGCATCGGCGGCGAATTGTTCCTCAACCCCGATATCCATCGCATCGGCCTCGTCTTTGCAGTTCTGATCGCCGCAGTGGCCATCGGCTGGGGTGCGTTGCGCCATCGCAAGGCCGCGCCTTTCGTGATCGCGATGACCGGGCTGACCTTCATGGGGGGCGCTCTGGCCGTGCCGCATGGGGAGAAAGAGGCGATTTTGACGATCATCGGCGTCGCGCTGGTCTCGCTCGGCCATATCCTCAACTTGCGCCATTCGCATTGAGGCTTATGTCGCGCGGACCATGACCGCGCCCCTATCCCTTACCGTCAACGGCGAGACTCGCCGCACCTCAGCCACCACCGTCGCCGATCTCGTCCGCGAACTCGATCTCGACCCTGCCAAGGTAGCGGTCGAACGCAATGGCACCATCGCGCCACGCAGCGAACTCGAGCAGCACACCTTGGCAGAAGGCGACACGTTGGAGATCGTCCATTTTGTCGGCGGCGGCGACCATGACGTGCAGGATGACAGCTGGACCGTCGCGGGCCGAACCTTCCGGTCGCGCCTGATCGTCGGCACCGGCAAGTACAAGGATTTCGCCCAGAACGCCGCCGCGCTCGAAGCCTCGGGGGCGGAGATCGTCACCGTGGCGGTGCGGCGCGTCAATGTCAGCGATCCCAAGGCGCCGATGCTGACCGATTTCATCGATCCCAAGAAGGTGACCTACCTCCCCAACACCGCAGGATGCTTCACCGCCGACGATGCGATCCGCACGCTTCGTCTCGCGCGCGAGGCGGGGGGCTGGGATCTCGTCAAACTCGAAGTCTTGGGCGAAGCGCGTACGCTGTATCCCGATATGCGCGAAACGCTGAAAGCGACCGAGGTGCTGGCGAAGGAGGGCTTCCTCCCCATGGTCTATTGCGTCGACGATCCGATCGCGGCGAAGCAGCTGGAAGAGGCGGGCGCCGTTGCAGTCATGCCGCTGGGCGCGCCTATCGGATCGGGCCTCGGCATCCAGAACCGCGTGACCATTCGCCTGATCAAGGAAGGGGCCAGTGTGCCCGTCCTCGTCGATGCGGGTGTGGGCACGGCGAGCGATGCGGCAGTGGCGATGGAGCTGGGCTGCGACGGAGTGCTGATGAACACCGCCATCGCCGAAGCAAAGGATCCGGTCCGCATGGCCCAAGCCATGAAGCTGGCAGTCGAAGCGGGCCGCCACGCCTATCTTTCGGGCCGGATGGGGACGCGCAAATACGCCGATCCCTCCAGTCCGCTGGCGGGACTGATCTGACGCCTTTTATTCGTCGATCGAATCGTCGTGGCCGGTTCCGGCCGACAGGAACACCAGCCCCATCAGCGCACTCGCCAGCAGCATGGTGAATCCGATGCCGAGTGCCACCGCGATATAGTAATGTACCGACGCCTCGCTCTCGCCATCGTAGAGAAAGGCGATCGCCACCGCGACCACGCCAATCGTGATCGCAAGCATGAACCACATGATGCGGCGATAGCGCGCCCAGGCGAAGGCAGCGGTTTCGGGATCTTCGAGGGGAGACTTGCGAGCCATGGACGCTTCAATGCGCGTTCCTCCGAATGCGCGCAAGACCGGCCGGATTTGCCGCGATTCGCGTTTCGTAGACAATCGTGGCATTCTCACGCCCGAAGCGGGTGAGGAGAGCGGCAATGAATATCGCGAATTTGATCGAGGGACGGGCGAGTTCGGAAATCGTGAGCTGCACGGTGGACAGGCCCATGCGCGATGTAGTCGCGCTGTTGGCGGACCGGCGCATCGGGGCTCTGCCGGTGATGGAGGAAGGCCGGGTCGCGGGCATTTTCTCGGAACGCGACGTCTTGTATTGCCTCGCCAAGGAAGGTGCCGCCGCGCTCGACCGGCCGGTGCGCGAAGCCATGACCGCGCCCGCCATCACGGTCGAGCGCGCCACGGATGTGGACGAAGCGCTTTCGCTGATGACCAGGCGGCGTATCAGGCATCTTCCCGTCCTCGACGGAGAAACCCTGTGCGGCTTCATTTCCATCGGCGATCTGGTCAAATCGAAGATAGATCAGGTCGAACACGAAGCGGCGCAGATGCGGCAATATATCCAGACCGCCTGAGATGCGCTTGAGGGGAGGGCTTCGGCTCCCTACATCGGGACTATGTCCGAACCGCTCTCCCTGACCCAAGCTGCCGCCGACCGCGTCGCGGCCATCGCCGCCAAGCAGGGCGCGCCCGCGATCCTGCGCCTTTCCGTGGAAGGCGGGGGGTGTTCTGGCTTCCAGTACAAGTTCGGCCTCGCCCCCGAAGCCGAGAGCGATGACAGCGTCAGCGAAACGGGCGACGTGCGGTTGATCGTCGATCCGGTCAGCCTCGACCTCGTTGCAGGCAGCACGGTGGATTTCGTCGAATCGTTGGGTGGGGCGGCGTTCCGCGTCGAAAATCCGCAAGCGGCTGCCGGCTGTGGTTGCGGGACCAGCTTCGGCATTTGAATTAGACGCGTAGGCCGGTTTCGGGCAGACGGTCCCGATGCGCATTGCCAGCTTCAACATCAACGGGATCAAGGCGCGACTGCCGCGTCTCAAGGAATGGCTCGCGGAGACGCGGCCCACGGTCGCCTGCCTGCAGGAGATCAAGACGCAGGACGAAGGCTTCCCGGCAGCCGAATTTGAAGAGATCGGCTATCACGCGATCTGGCACGGGCAGAAAAGCTTCAATGGCGTGGCGATCCTGGCCGATGGAGTAAAGCCGGTTGAGACCCGGCGCGGCCTGCCCGAACTCTTCCCCGAAGATGCCGAGGACGATCACGCCCGGTATCTCGAAGCCGAGGTAAATGGAGTCCGCGTGGGCTGCATCTACCTGCCCAACGGCAATCCGCTTCCCGGCCCCAAATTCGATTACAAATTGCGCTGGATGGAGCGGCTGAGAACGCATGCCGCCTCGCTCTGGAGACAGGAAATTCCCACCGCGCTGGTCGGCGATTACAATGTCATTCCCGAGGACAAGGATGTCTGGTCGCCCAAGGCCATGGCGAGCGATGCGCTGATGCAGCCCGAATCGCGCAACGCCTACGCCCGTATGCTGGCGGACGGGTGGACCGACGCGATCGACACACTCAACCCGCGCGGCGGCGTATGGACCTTCTGGGACTATCAGGCAGGCGCCTGGCAACGCGACCACGGGTTCCGGATCGATCACCTGCTCCTGTCGCCCGAACTCGCCGACAGAATGACGGCGGCGGGTATCGACAAGGAATATCGCGGGCGCGAGAAATCGAGCGATCACACGCCCGTCTGGGTGGAATTCCAAGACGAACACTGATTGCGGTCGGTCGCATCAGCGACCGCGTGCCGACCGTTAGGCCGTAGCCAAGCGAGCCGAACGGCTCGCGCCCGGGGCTTGAGGGTCACCTGTAGAAAATATGCGAATCGATCGTGGCCCGCGCCACTTTGGTCCGGCTCCAGCTGGGGCGGACGTATTTGGCGTGGAAATAGAGCGCGTCGTCGGCTTCGCTATCCCACAGGTCGCGATGCGCGATCCGGGCGATGGCCTTGGCGCGGGTCCAGGCGGCGCTGGACGTACGCGGCTGCGGCATGCGGCCGTTCTTCACGAAGGAGAATTGCGAGCGCTGGTGCACGACCGAGCAGTAGCTTTCGGGAAACTGGCCCGATTCGGCTCGATTGATGATAACCTTGGCCACGGCGAGCTGGCCGTCGAGCGGTTCGCCGCGCGATTCGAAATAGACCGCACCGGCAAGGCATTGCAGCTCTTCGGAAAGCGCGCCGTCGGTGGGAGTTGCGGCGACGAGTTCGCGCAAGCTAGCGGCGCGGGGGGCATCGTCGTCGGAGGAAAGTTCGAGCACGGCGTCCGCCGGCTGTTCGGGAAGGGGCTGGGCCACTTCCTTCTCGATGAAGACCGGGGCGGTTGCGGGGACGATCTCGTCCGTCACGTCCGGGTTTTCGAGAGTGATCGCCGGGGCGGAATCCGATTCCTGCGCAACGGCACCGGAACTTTGTATCCCGGCAAAAGTAAGAAGGGCGGCGGCAGTGATACCCGCACCCGCGGTAAGCGATCGTTTGAACATGAAACCGATACATTCGGCGGTGAATACCTGTCGCAGGCTGGGATCTTTCGCGCCTTGATAGCGTCGTTGAGCGATCCGTAACGGGCCTGCCGGCCATTCCCCGACTGCGTGCTAGCTACCGAACCCCATGTCCAACAGCCGCCTACGCAAGCGAAGTCGGCGGCCAACTAGTCACATTCGAAACCGAGTCAACCCGTGCGTTCGATATGGTGCTCAAACAGCGATGAAGCGTTCGGCGTTTTCGATATCCAGTTCGATCTGCCAGGAATCGGGATCCTGGCGGAGGCGCCGCGCCAGATATTCTTCGAAATCAGTTTTATTTTCAGTATCTTGTAATTTCGTCGCCACGAATTTCCTTGAGCCATCGAGCTGCGGCATACGCTCCCAAAGCGTTGAATTGTGGCCATTATGCGTCGCAATCACGCAAATCGAGCCCGCGTCCCGCTCGCCCTTGTGAAGCACGGTCGCAAAGCCCCCGGCCGCCTGGACCGACCGGATCATACCCGCGATTTCGAGATGGGTGGGCAGGCGATTATCGCTCATCGGATCACTGCGAATAGCCGGGCAGGCCGGACAGCGCGATGCGCGAGCGCATGAAAGTGCCCGTACCGCGCCCCACTTCCTCGCCTTCCGCATCGACCAGACGCGATTCGGCGACGAACACGCGCCGGCGCCCGCTGACCCAGCGCCCCTCTGCCACCACGCGCCCGCCACGCACGGGCTTGGTGAAATGCAAGTTGAACGAGGTCGTCAGCAGGAATCGATCGGTCGCCAGCGTGTTGGCTGCATAAAAGGCCGCATCGTCGAGCATTTTGAAATAGATCGTCCCATGCGCTGCGCCCGCAGCATGGAAAACGTCTTGCGTGATGTCGAACCCGATCCGGGCGCGCCCTTCGCCTTCGATCGTCAGTTCCGAGGCGAACAGGGCGTTGACGGGGGCCGAAGCGTAGAGGCGTTCGAGCGCGCGGTAATGCGATTCGGCGCCTGCAGCGGTTGGCGGAGCGGGGGAGGGCGGTGCAGTCTCGTCCATTTCCCTCTCCCCGTGCCCCGGATCGCCTACCGGGTGCAAGCCGCTCTGCGCATCAATCGGCGCGTCAGTCGGCGCGGCGCGGTTCGACCCAGCCGATCGTCCCGTCGCGGCGGCGATAGACCATGTTGTGCCGCCCGGAGCCCGCATTCTTGAAGAACAGCGCGCTGGTATCGCGCAGGTCGAGCATCATGACTGCGTCGGCCACGGTGGCTTCGGGAATGTCGGCGGTGGTTTCCGCCACGATGGGGGGCGCGCTATCTTCCTCGCGCTCTTCGGCCTGTTCGGGCTCGGGCGCGGCGAAGATCGTGTACGCGGCCTCTTCCTCCGCCAGCGCGTGGGCGGCCTGGCTGTGGCGGTCCTGTACGCGGCGCTTGTAGCGGCGCAGCTGCTTTTCGATCTTGCTCAGCGCCTGATCGAAGCTCTGGTGAACGTCATGCGCTTCGCCATGGCTCTTGAGGATCAGGCCCTTGTTGACGTGCGTGACGATGTCGCTGGAATAAGCGCCGGACCCGGCCTTGCCGAAGGTGACGTGCGAGCTGAGCGCACGGCTGAAGTATTTTTCCACCATGGCCTGCAGCTTGTCGGACACATAGTCCTGCAAGGCGGCGCCGGTGTCGATCTGATGGCCCGAGACGCGGATATCCATAAAAATCGTTCTCCTTGTTTAACGTCGTCGATGCCGATCCCGGCCTGGCTCGTCCGCCGCGCTCCGCCGTCCCGAAGCGCACCGGCATTCCCTAAATCACTTCAACCACAATGGTGCCTGCATCCGCCCGACGAATTCGGCATGGCGCGCCAGTTCGGCGGCGGATGGAGCGTGGGGGCGCGGTTCGCGGCGCGCGCCGACGGAAGCCGTGCGCAGCTGGATCGAGGCGGGCATGAGCTCGTCGCGCCCCTGTGCGGGCGCCGCATCCGCCGCCAGTTCCAGCCCGATCTGCCGCCCGCCGCGCAATTCGACATAGACCTGCGCCAGCAATTCCGCATCGAGCAGCGCGCCGTGCTTGACCCGGTGGCTGCGATCGATCCCGTAGCGGCTACACAGCGCATCGAGCGAGAGCTTCGCCCCCGGATGCCGCTTGCGCGCCAGCGCCACGGTATCGACCATCCGGCTGGTGCAGACCGCCGCCAGCCCGCACAATTCCAGTTCGGCGTTGAGAAACCCGAAATCGAAGCCCGCATTGTGCGCCACCAACGGATCTTCGCCGATAAAGTCGAGCAGACCCTTGGCTCCGTCCTTGAACAGCGGCTTGTCCGACAGGAAGGCGGCGGACAGGCCGTGGACCGCTTCGGCCCCTGCAGGCATGTCCCGTTCGGGATTGTAATAGGCGTGGAAGGTGCGGCCCGTGGGCATGAGATTGACGATCTCGACGCACCCGATTTCCACCATGCGATCCCCCGTCTTGGGGTCGAGGCCGGTGGTTTCGGTGTCGAAGACGATTTCGCGCATTGCGATACCTATCGGACGGGGCGGACCGGATTACAAGGGGTCGGATATCGCCTTCAGGCGCTCGATCAGGGCCAGCACCTCCGCCTCGGTCTCCTCGATCGACACACCGGTATCGACGATGTGATCGGCACGGGCGCGCTTTTCAGCGTCGGGAGTCTGCAAAGCGAGGATGTCGGCGAATTTCGCTTCGGTCATTCCGGCTCGTGCCAGCACGCGTTCACGCTGGACCGCTGCGGGAGCGGACACCACCACAACCCGGTCCACTGCGTCCGCACCGCCCTTTTCGAACAGGAGCGGGATGTCGAACACGACCAGTGGTGCTTCCGCATGCCGCTCGAGGAACGATGCCCGCCGCTCCGCCACGGCGGGATGGACGATGGCTTCAAGCCGGGCGAGGGCGTGCTTGTCGCCGAACACCAGCGCGCCGAGCTTTTCCCGCAACACGCCCTCTGGCCCGGTGCTGCCGGGAAAGGCCGCCTCGATCGTGGGCACCAGCGCACCGCCGGGCCCCTGCATCGCGCGCACTTCGTGATCGGCGTCGAACACGGGCACGCCCGCGCCTGCGAACATCGCCGCGACGGTGGACTTGCCCATCCCGATCGACCCGGTGAGCCCGACGATGAGCGGTCTAGTCATCGCGTCAGCAGGTCCCGCAATTCGGCATCGTGCTCGCGCGGCGCGGGCTGGCCGAAAAACAGCGCGAACGCCGCCGCCGCCTGGCCGATCAGCATGGAAAGCCCGTCGATCGTTTTGAACCCGGCTGCGCGGGCGTTCGCCAGAAACTCGGTTTCGACCGGATCGGTGACGATGTCGTAGGCGATCGAGCCGGGTGGGGCATGGCTCCAGTCGAAAAGAAGTGGCGGCTGGCCGCGCATACCCAGCGGGCTGGCATTGACGATCAGATCGAGGCAGCCCTCGCGATCGTCGAAGGCAAAAGCAGTAGCTTGCGCGAAGTGAGCGAGGTCGACGGCGTGGTGTTCGCATTCGGGGGCCAGCTCGTCCAGCAGAGCGCGCGCCTTGTCGGGATTGCGCCCGGCGAGGACGAGAGTGAACCCTTCCCCCGCCAGCGCCGCCACGATCGCGCGCGCCGCGCCGCCCGTGCCCAGAATGCGCGCCATGCGGAAATAATGCTGGCGGTTCAGCATGGGCCGCAGCGGCTCGAGGAACCCGGCAGCGTCGGTATTGTGGCCGGTAAGCGTCGTCTCGGTCGAGTGGATCGTGTTCGCCGCGCCGATAGCGGCGGCAGGTTCCGCCACCGTATCGAGATAGGGCTGTACTGCCTGCTTGTGAGGCATGGTCACGTTGCAGCCGCGCCAATCTCGGTCGGCGCGCCGTTCCGCCAGATAGGCTTCGAGCCCTGCGGCGTTGACACATGTGGCACGGTAGTCCGCTTCGATACCGAGCTTTTTCAGCCAGAAGCCGTGGATGGCGGGCGATTTGGATTGGGCGATCGGATCGCCGATCACTTCTGCGTAAGGAACGCTCATGCGGTCAGCGCGCCTTCTACGCGCAGCGCGTCCAGCACCGGCAGGAGCGGCATGCCGAGGATCGTGAACTGATCCCCCATGATCCGTTCGAACAGATGGACGCCCGGCCCCTCGATCCGGAATACGCCGACACAGTGCGACACGGCGGGCCATTCGAGGTCGAGATAGGCGGCGATGAAGTCATCGGAGAGATCGCGGACCGCCAGCCGCGCGAAATCGCTGCCGATCCACACGATCCGACCTTCGCGGGCGAGCGCGGCGGCGCTGTGCAAGGTCATCGCTCTGCCGGAAAAGAAGCGCAGATGATCTTCGGCCTGCTCGCGGCTTGTCGGCTTGTCGAATCGCCGTCCGTCCACCTCGACCAGCGAATCGCTTCCCAGCACCAGCCGATCGGGATGCAGGGCCGAAACCGCCGCTGCCTTCGCCGCGGCCAGAGCCTGCGCAATTTCGGGGGGTTCGGCATTGTCCATCTCGGCTTCCAGCGCCCGCTCATCCACATCCGCCGCTATCGCGTCGAATTCGACTGCCGCAGCGCTCAGCATCGCCTTGCGCGAGGCGCTGTTCGAGGCGAGCACGATTGTTTCACGTGAAACCATCCCGCGACCGGAGACCATCGAATCGCTCATATCGGCTTCAACCCTTCGAATTGCCCATCGTCAGCCCGTCGGCTGCGTTCGCCCAGCAGCTTGATGACCGCCGCCGCCGTTTCCTCGATCGAGCGGCGCGTCACGTCGATGATCGGCCAGCCCTTGTCCGCGAACATGCGCCGCGCGAACAGGATTTCCTCCTTCACCCGCTCGTGATCGACATAATCGGTCGTGGTGCCTTCGTTGAGGCTGAGCAGCCGGTTGCGCCGGATCTGCACCAGGCGTTCCGGCGCGCTGGTCAGACCGACGACGAGAGGCTTCTTCAACTGGAACAGCGAGGACGGGGGCGGGCTTTCCACGACCAGCGGGATATTCGCCACCTTGTAGCCGCGATTGGCGAGATAGATGCTGGTCGGCGTCTTGGAGCTGCGCGAAACGCCCGCCAGCACGATATCGGCCTCTTCCCAATCCTCCCAGCCGACTCCGTCATCATGCGCGATCGTGAACTGGATCGCTTCGACCCGGTCGAAATAGGCCTTGTCCATCAGGTGCTGGCGGCCGGGCTTGCCGCGCGCTTCCTGACCCAGCGCCGATTCCAACGCAGCAGTCACGCCATCCAGCACCGGCACCGCCGAAAGCCCCAGCGTGCGGCACCGTTCCTCCAGCCGTTCTCTGGTTTCGGGATTGACGAGCGTGTAAAGGACGAGGCCCGGATCGGCGGAGAGATCGGGCACGATCCGGTCGAGATGCTGGCGCGAGCGGACCATTGGCCAGAAATGGCGGACCACATCGGCGTCCTCAAACTGGGCGAGCGCGGCCTTGGCGATCATCTCCAGCGTCTCTCCCGTGGAGTCCGAAACGAGATGGAGATGGATGCGGTTCACTGCCTTGTCGCCCCTGTTTGGTGTCGGTTTCGTCTCTGCCGCCCTGTGGAGAACCCCGGCATAAACCACGGGACGAAGCTGGCGACAAGTTGGGGAGGGGATTCGCTCCCCGCTACCGGCCGATCCGCCCCGTCACTTGCCGACAGGCAAGCAGGGATGTCGACAGGCTGGGGATAGCGGGGAGAGTTCGCGTTTGACTCAAATCCGACCACGAGTCGCACGCCGCCTCGCTCTGGCATGAGCGGGAGAAATCGGGCAGGGGCGGGATATGCCCGCTTTCCACAGGGCCAACAGACTCCATCAGACTCTATAATAATATTGTATTATTGGATTGGACCTACCCGATGCCCGGTCTCCTGCTCGATACTCTGAACGGAAAACGCGGGCCCCGTGCGCCCGTCTGGCTCATGCGCCAGGCGGGGCGCTACCTGCCCGAATATCGCGAACTGCGCGCTGAGAAGGGCGGCTTCCTCGAACTCGCCTACGATAGCGAAGCGGCCTGCGAAGTGACCTTGCAACCGATCGAACGCTTCGGGTTCGACGGAGCGATCCTGTTTTCCGACATCCTGATCGTTCCGCACGCTCTGGGGCAGCATCTGGAGTTTCTGGCAGGTGAGGGGCCCAAACTCTCGCCAACGCTTCTGGAGACCTCTCTCGACGCTCTGGAGCCCCATCCAGAACGCTACGAGCCGATCTACGAGACGGTGCGCCGCTGCCGGGCGAGACTGGGGCCGGAAACCACCATGCTGGGCTTTGCCGGATCGCCCTGGACGGTCGCGACCTACATGATCGCGGGCGAGGGCAGCCGGGACCAGCACGATGCCCGCGCGCTGGCTTATCGCGATCCTGCGCGCCTCAAGGCGATTCTCGAACGGATCGTCGATCAGACCGTGACGTATCTGCGCGGCCAGATCGATGCCGGTGCCGAAGCGGTGCAGATCTTCGACAGCTGGGCGGGAAGCCTGGCGCCCGACCAGTTCGAAAAACAGGTGATCGCGCCTAACGCGGCGATCGTGGCGGCGCTGAAGCAGTCGCATCCCGATACGCCGGTGATCGGTTTCCCCAAGGGCGCGGGCGAGAAACTGCCCGGATATGCGCGCGAAACCGGCGTCGATGCGGTCGGCCTCGACGAAACGCTCGATCCCGTCTGGGCGGCGCGCGCTCTGCCCGAAGGGATGCCGGTGCAGGGCAATCTCGATCCGCTCCTGCTGCTGGCGGGAAGCGACGATCTCGAAAAGCGCGCCCGATTCATCCTCGATGCGCTGGGCGATCGGCCGCACGTGTTCAATCTCGGCCACGGGATAGATCGCCGCACGCCGATAGAGCATGTCGAACGTCTGCTTGCGGCCATTCGCGGTTGATCGCCAAACTCACCCTTGGCGCGGGCCCGGCACGGTCCTAGATGGGCTGGCGATGCAGGATGTGTTTTCCATGACCTATCTCTGGCTCAAGGCCGGCCATATCATTTTCATGGTGTTCTGGATGGCGGGCCTGTTCATCCTTCCGCGCCAGATGCTGTATCTGTATCCCTACGATGCGGATGCGCCCGAAACCGCGGTGTGGAAGGACCGGATCGGCAAATTGCGTCATATCATCCTGACGCCGAGCCTGATTGTGGTCTGGGTGCTCGGTTTCGCGCTGGCCGGGACGATCGGCGCGTTTTCGCAAGGGTGGTTCCACGCCAAGCTGCTGCTGGTGCTGCTGATGACGGGCTATCACATGTATATGGTCGTCCAGGCGAAGAAGATGATCGGGGGCGCACGGCCCTTGAGCGAGAAGCAGCTGAAGCTGTTCGGCGAAGTGCCTGCGATCCTTCTGGCGCTGATCGTGGTGCTGGTGATCGTCAAACCGTTCTGATTTCTCTGTTCCCGATTGACGGGCGGTTGAGCCGCCCGTAATCCGATGTCTCCTTTCGGCTGAGGCTTGCGCGATACGATCGCGCCGGCCGGGTCTGCTTTCCCCAAGCCTGTTCGCGATCCAAACTGCGGACTCACGACCTCCCGGGCCATTCCAAGACTTTTTATAATTCGAGAAAACCAATGCATCTCAAGGACTTGAAAGAAAAAACCCCGGCCGACCTCGTGTCGATGGCCGAAGAACTCGGCGTCGAGGGCGCGAGCACGATGCGGCGGCAGGACCTCATGTTCTGCATCCTGCGCGAACTGGCCGAGGACGAGGAATACGAAGAAAAGATCATGGGGATCGGCACCATCGAGGTGATGCAGGACGGCTTCGGCTTCCTGCGCAGCCCCGAAGCCAATTACCTTGCCGGGCCGGACGATATCTACGTCTCGCCCAATCAGGTCCGCAAATGGGGCCTCCGGACCGGGGACACGGTCGAAGGCGAAATCCGCGCGCCCAAGGAAGGCGAACGCTATTTCGCGCTGACCACGCTCTACAAGGTCAATTTCGACGAGCCCGACGCGGTGCGGATGCGCACCAATTTCGACAATCTGACGCCCCTTTATCCCGAACAGAAGCTGTCGCTCGATACGCTCGATCCGACGGTGAAGGACAAGAGCGCGCGGGTGATCGATATCGTCAGCCCGCAGGGCAAGGGCCAGCGCGCGCTGATCGTCGCGCCGCCGCGTACGGGTAAGACGGTGCTGCTCCAGAACATCGCCAAAGCGATCACGGACAATCACCCCGAGGTTTTCCTCCTCGTCCTGCTCGTCGACGAGCGGCCCGAGGAAGTCACCGACATGCAGCGTTCGGTGAAGGGCGAGGTGATTTCCTCCACCTTCGACGAGCCTGCCAATCGCCACGTCCAGGTCGCCGAAATGGTAATCGAAAAGGCCAAGCGCCTGGTCGAGCACAAGCACGACGTCGTGATCCTCCTGGATTCGATCACGCGCCTCGGCCGCGCCTACAACACTGTCGTGCCCAGTTCCGGCAAGGTGCTGACGGGCGGTGTCGATGCCAACGCGCTCCAGCGGCCCAAGCGCTTCTTCGGCGCGGCGCGCAATATCGAGGAGGGCGGCTCGCTCTCCATCATCGCCACCGCGCTGATCGATACCGGCAGCCGCATGGACGAAGTGATTTTCGAAGAGTTCAAGGGCACCGGCAACAGCGAAATCGTGCTCGACCGCAAGGTGGCCGACAAGCGCATCTTCCCGGCCCTGGATGTCGGCAAGTCCGGCACGCGCAAGGAAGAGCTGCTGGTCGAGAAGGACAAGCTGTCGAAGATGTGGGTGCTGCGCCGCATTCTCATGCAGATGGGCACGATCGACGCGATGGAATTCCTCCTCGACAAGATGAAGGATTCCAAGACCAATGAAGACTTCTTCGCGACGATGAATCAATAGGTTAGCAAGTCGTCGTCAGACGACACGCTTAAGCGCTTCGTTACCATTCCGGGCCATGAACGGCTTGGACGGGTAACGAGGTGGGTCGAGGATGATTTCCAGCCTTTTGTATTCGAGCGTCGCTTCAACGCATGTCGACAGCGGCGATGTGTTTGCGATCATCGAGGAATCGGCCCGCAACAATCCTCAACGCCAAGTGACCGGATTCCTGATTTATGACGGTCGCGAATTCCTGCAATATATCGAAGGGTCGGCGATGGCGCTCGAGTCTCTGCTTAACGTGTTGAGCGGGGATTATCGCCACCATTCGGTTCGTATCCTGCATCGCGCCCAGCGCGAGGATCGTCTGTTCCCGAAGTGGAAGATGCGCCGCGCGGGGCTGGGCGCCGAAGATGAACTCGCGGCGATCTATCATGCGGATCTGCCCAACGAAATGCGCGCCGAGATCGAACGTTTCGGAGCGCAGCGAAAGGCCGCCTGATCAGCTGGCGCGGTCACGCTCGAGCTGTGCGGCCATCATTTCCCAGACCTTGTTCACGGCCTTCAGGGGCCGCACCATCACTTTGAAATCCAGGATCGCGCCGTCCGCATCGAAGCGGATGATATCGACACCGTTGACGTGGATGCCCTCCATCTCGGTCTCGAATTCGAGCATCGCGGTGTCGCCATCCACCAGCTCGCGGACATAGCGAAAGCTGTCATTGGCGAGCGTCTGCCCGGCGGCGGCGAGATAGGCGGTCACGATCGGACGGCCCTTTTGCGGCGTATGGACGACCGGCGAATGGAACACCGCATCCTCGGCGATCATCGGGCCGAGGCTGGCGGCATCGTTTCCGTCCGCCATCGCCCGATGCCACCGCTCCAAACCCTGTACTGCCGACATTCTGCGTCTCCGAAAACGTGCATCTGCGCCGATGCTAGCCTTGCATCGTCAGGCGCCGTACGTCCACCGACAGTGCCGAGACCCAGTGGAGCCCCGGCACCGTCGGCTATGGCGCAGTCATGCGCCAGATCGCGCATCGACTTAGGTTATTTCCCGCCGAGATGTTTCTCGAAGAATTCCGCCGTCCGCTTGTCGGCAAGGTCGGCATTCTCCTCGTTACGGCGCTGGCCGAACTCGGTCGCGAAACCGTGATCCATCCCTTCGTAATCGTAGAGCGTCACCTTGGGGTGGGAATCGAGCCCTTCGTGCATTTTCTTCTGCGTTTCCTTGTCGACGAAGCCGTCTTCGGTCGGGATGTGCAGAATCAGCGGATTGGCGATCGCGTCCTTCTCGCGCAGCAATTCATCGACGCCGACCGCGTAATAGCCCACCGTCGCATCGGAATCGGTGCGCGCGGCCGTCATATAGGCTAGCCGTCCGCCGAGACAGTATCCGACCGCGCCGACCTTCTTGCCGCCGGTTTCCTCGCGCGCCCATTTGATCGTGGCTTCGATGTCGCGAACGCCTTCGTCCTGGTCGAACTTGCCCATCCAGTCGAGCGCCTCCTGCATTTCGGGCTCGATATCGGGATCGAGCTCGATGCCAGGCTGCATCCGCCAGAACAGGTCCGGCGCCACGGCGAGATATCCCTGTTCGGCCAGCTTGTCGCATTTGCGGCGAATCCCGGCATTCACACCGAAGATTTCCTGAATGACGACGATTGCCGCTTTCGGCTCATCCGCCGGGCGCGCGACATAGGCTTTGAAGTCTCCGTCGCCGGACAGGGTCGAAATGCTGATATTCTCGCTCATCGTGTGGTATCTCCCGCAAGGTTGAAGGCCGAAACTCCGGTACGCGGCTTGCGCACCGCCGGCTTGCGACCCAAATAGGCCATGTGATGCCAACGGAGGAAGCGCGATGAAGGTCCATGTCGAAATCGATTGCACGCCTGAAGAGGCCCGGAGCTTCATGGGTCTGCCCGACGTGGGCAAGGCGAATGCCGTCTATGTCGACATGATGTCGAAGGCGATGACCGGCGTTTCCGACACCGAAAAGCTTCAGGAATATGCCCGCCAATTGGCGCCCATGGGCCAGGCCGGCTTCAAGCTGTTCCAGAGTTTCATGGAAGGGGCGCAGGCCAATCGCGCTCCCGGCTCGACGAAGCCGGACGATAGCAAGACGGGCTGAGCGCACACCATAATACTGAAGCGGTTGCGATGCCCGACACGATTTTCGCCCTGTCTAGCGGCGCGCCGCCCTGCGCGATTGCCGTGATCCGGATCAGCGGGCCGGATGCGGGCGCGGCGTTGAGTATGCTGGCGGGCGAGTTGCCCGATCCGCGGCGCGCTTCGCTGCGAACCTTGCGAGACGAAGAGGGCAGGGTGCTCGATCGTGCCCTGGTTCTGTGGTTTCCCGGCCCCCGCACTGCGACGGGAGAGGATCTGGTAGAACTCCACTGTCATGGTGGGCGCGCCGTGATTGCGGCTATCGAGAATAGGCTTTCGAATGTTTCCGGGCTGCGCCGTGCCGAGGCGGGAGAATTCACCCGCCGCGCTTTTGCCAATGGTGTGCTCGACCTGGCGGAAGCCGAAGGGCTCGGCGATCTGCTTTCAGCCGAAACCGAATTGCAGCGTCAGGCGGCAACGCGCGCGCTCGGCGGCGCGATTTCGCGCCAGGCGGAAAATTGGCGGGATCGGGTGCTGACACTCGGTGCGCAGGTCGAGGCAGTGCTCGATTTCTCCGACGAGGACGATGTCGAGGAGCTGCCCGGCGAATTCTTCGACGAGATTGCGGCATTACGAGCGGAGATGACCGAATGGCTGTCACGGCCCCCGGTCGAGCGCTTGCGCGAAGGCGTGCGCGTGGTTCTCGCAGGACCGCCGAATAGCGGAAAGTCGAGCCTTTTTAATGCTTTGCTTCGGGATGCGGCGGCAATCATCTCGCCTGTCGCGGGCACCACACGGGATGCCATCGAGCGTCCTGTTGCGCTCGATGGCGTGCCTCTCGTATTGGTGGACACGGCCGGGCTGCGCGACGACAGCACGGATGCGATCGAACGGATCGGTATCGAGAGAGCCGGGGCCCAGCTCGAGCGTGCGGATCTCGTCCTGTGGCTCGGACCGGAAGGGGAAGGGCCAGAAGGCGCTATCGAAGTGGCGGCGCGTGCGGATGCGGAGGATTTCGAGACCAAGCAGGCGGCGCAGCATGTGGTTTCTGTCGTTACCGGTTCGGGTTTGGGCGAGCTTGAGACTGACATCGCTCGGAGAGCGCGGTCGATTCTTCCGAAGCCGGGCGAGGCGGCTCTGAATGCCCGGCAATGCGCGGCGATAAGTGAGGCCACCGATGCTCTTGCCGCAATTGAGCAAGGGCAGGACTTTCTCGCCATGGGTGAGGAATTGCGCCTCGCCCGGCGCGCCTTTGACGCCTTGCTTGGACGTGCATCGACCGAAGATATGCTTGACGCCTTGTTCGGGCGTTTTTGCATCGGCAAATGATGTTCCACGTGAAACGTCAAGGCCGCGAACGGCTTTGACCCTGCGCGTGAGGGGCTCTAATGCGCGGCCCATGGCGCAATTCGATATCATCGTCGTCGGTGGAGGGCATGCGGGCGTAGAGGCCGCAGCGGTAGGCGCGCGCATGGGATTGCGGGTCGCGCTCGTCACCTTCGATCCTCAAACGGTCGGCGCGATGAGCTGCAATCCGGCGATCGGCGGACTGGGCAAGGGCCACCTCGTGCGCGAGGTCGACGCGCTGGACGGCGTGATCGGCCGCGCGGCGGATGCCGGCGCGATCCATTATCGCATGCTCAATCGCTCAAAGGGCAGTGCCGTTTGGGGGCCGCGCGTTCAGGCCGATCGCCATCTGTTCAAGCGTTCGGTGCAGGCGCAGCTAGCCACGCTTTCGACGCTCGAGATCGTGGCAGGGGAAGTCGCTGCACTCCGCTTCGTTGGCGAACGCGTGGTGGGCGTCGATCTCGCCGATGGAATGTCCATGGAAGCACAGAAGGTCATTCTGTGTACCGGGACCTTCCTGGGAGGCATTCTCTATCGCGGAGAGGTTCGCCAAGAGGGTGGTCGCGTCGGGGAAAATGCCGCCCATCGCCTGGCCGATCAATTGCGCGGCGCGGACTTGCCGATGGCGCGCCTCAAGACGGGGACGCCCCCGCGCCTGGATGGAAGAACGATCGATTGGGCGCGGTTGGAAGAACAACCTTCGGATGGGGAAGCTTGGACGATGTCTTCTCTCTCCAGCGGGCGAATTAATCCGCAAATCTTCTGCGCGATTACGCGGACCAATCGATCGAGCCACGACATTATCCGGGCCAATCTGGACCGCTCGCCCTTGTTCAGCGGAGCGATTGCGGGGCAGGGGCCGCGCTATTGTCCGTCGATCGAAGACAAGATTCACCGCTTCGGCGATCGTGACGGCCATCAGGTGTTTCTCGAGCCGGAAGGTTTGGGGACCCATCTGATCTATCCAAACGGGATCAGCACATCGCTGCCCGAAGACGTTCAATTGGCCATGCTGCGTAGCATGGAGGGGCTGCAACGCGTTGAGATGGTCGTCCCCGGTTACGCCGTGGAATATGACCACATCGATCCGCGTGCTTTGACCCGCGATTTGCAGGTCCGCGCGATCCCGGGCCTCTATTGTGCGGGCCAGATCAATGGCACCACCGGATATGAAGAGGCGGCGGCGCAGGGCCTTGTGGCTGGGATGAACGCAGCTGCAGACTGTCTGGACCGCGAAGCGCCTGCGCTCAATCGAGCGAACTCCTACATCGCAGTCATGGTCGACGATCTGACTCTTCATGGTGTGAGCGAGCCTTATCGGATGCTCACATCGCGCGCAGAGTACCGATTGCGTCTGCGTGCCGCGAATGCGGACACGCGCCTCACCCCGCTTGGTCAAGCGATCGGCTGCGTCGGCGAGGAGCGCGCAGCATGGTTCGCGCAGCGGCAGCGGCGTCTCGAACAGGCCCGATCGACGCTGGAGACTTCCTTGGCTCCCAAGGAGCTTGCTGAGGCGGGTATTTCGGTCGAGCCAACCGGCGCACCGCGGACATTTGCGGAGTGGCTCCAGCACCAATCGGTCGAAGCGGATGACCTGTCATCTTTTATGCCCGAGGACTGGGACTGGTCCGATCCGGTCGTGACCGAAGCGACCGAAGATGCCGCCTACGCGCCCTATCTGGCGCGGCAGGAAGCGGAATTGCGCGACTTGCGAGCCAATGATCATGTCCCGTTGGCACCGGAATTTCCGTATGCGGATGTCGCCGGCCTCTCGAACGAGATGATCGAGCGGCTTACTCGTGCGCGGCCCGACACACTGGCTGCGGCGGCGCGTGTACCGGGTATCACGCCCGCCGCGCTGGCTGCGCTGCTGGTCCAGGCGCGCAGGCGCGAGAGCCAGGCAGCATGATCGCGACAGAGGAAGAAGCGCGAGCCTTCGTTGCCGCACGTTGCGACGCGAGCGTGCTCGATCGATTCGAGCATTTGATTGCGATGCTGCGTGAGGAAAATGAGCGGCAGAACTTGGTGGCTGCACGCAGCCTCGACGAGGTGTGGCTGCGCCACATTGCGGATTCGATCCAGCTGATGGATTACGTTTCGCATGAAACGCCCCTCTGGCTGGATCTCGGCACCGGTGCCGGATTTCCCGGTCTCGCGCTCGCGATAGCGCGTCCGGAACACCGCTTTCATCTGGTCGAATCGCGCAAGCGGCGTGTCGAATGGCTTGCTGAAGCCATCGAGACTATCGGTCTCTCCAATTGCACGCTGCATGGAACGCGCCTCGAGCAGGTCGAGAGCTTCGAAGCCGATGTTATCACGGCGCGCGCCTTTGCCCCGTTGCCGAAGCTGCTGGACTTATCCGCACGCTTCTCCACAAAGGGAACGCGCTGGATCTTGCCCAAGGGGCGGTCGGCGGCGCAGGAAGTCGATGCGCTTCCGAAAAAGCGAAATGCGCTGTTCCACGTGGAACATTCCAAGACGGACGGTGAGGCGGGCATTATCGTGGGATCCGGACAGATAGAGGCACGGCCATGATCACAATCGCGATCGCCAATCAAAAGGGCGGTGTCGGCAAGACGACTACCGCGATCAACATCGCCACTGCGATGGCCGCGACCGGCTGGAAAACTCTGCTCGTCGATCTCGATCCGCAGGGAAACGCTTCGACCGGGCTGGGCATCGCCTCCAATGCACGCGAATTTTCGAGCTATGATTTGCTCTTGCAGGAAGCGACGCTCGCCCAGGCCGCGCAGGGGACGGATGTTCCCGGCCTCGATATCGTACCCGCCACGCAGGATCTGTCGGGCGCGGAAGTCGAGCTTGTGGGCGTGGACGATCGCACCGCTCGCCTAGGTCAGGCGCTGTCGGAACGGAACGGCTACGATATCTGTTTCATCGACTGCCCGCCTTCGCTGGGCCTTCTGACGCTCAACGCGCTTGGCGCGGCGGATACGCTGCTGGTACCGCTCCAGTGCGAATTCTTCGCTCTCGAAGGGCTCAGCCAGCTACTTCAGACCGTCGAACGGGTGCAGGAGCGTTTTAATCCCGATCTCGGCATCATCGGCGTGGTCCTTACGATGTTCGACCGCCGAAATCGCCTGACGGACCAAGTTGCGGACGATGTGCGCGATTGCCTCGGAAACCTCGTTTTCGAAGCGGTCATCCCGCGCAATGTTCGCCTCTCGGAAGCGCCCAGCCATGGCCTGCCGGCGTTGATCTACGACCATGCATGCCCCGGCAGCCGCGCCTATATCGCTCTGGCGCGAGAATTGATCGGCCGCCTGCCGCAGGAAAGGAAAGCCGCATGAGTGCCGGGAACGAGGACGATCAGCGGCCCGGATCGCCTGCCGCAATCCGCAAGCGGAAGCTTGGCCGCGGGTTGGGCGCCTTGATGGGCGAGACTCGCCGCGAGGAGCCGGTCGCGGCGCCCGCGCGCAGTTCGAATGCTACACCGACCTCTAGCGAAGCAGATGCCGCTCCGGGCGAATCGCGCGAAGGTCTGCGCTCCATCCCGATCTCGGCGATCTCGCCGCTAGCAAATCAGCCTCGCACACATTTCGATGAGGACGCACTCGCCGAACTCGCTGCATCGATCGCCGCGCGCGGGGTCATTCAGCCCATCATCGTCACGCCAGAAAGTAACAATCGTTACCGCCTTGTTGCGGGCGAGCGACGCTGGCGTGCCGCGCAAAAGGCGCGCCTGCACGATATTCCCGCCATCGTGCGCGAGCTGGATCCGCGTGAAATCACGGCTCTGGCGCTGATCGAAAATCTCCAACGCGAAGATCTCAACGCCGTCGAGGAAGCGCGCGCCTACAGCCGCCTCTCGGAAGGCGAGGGCATGACGCAGGCCGAGATCGCGGCGTTGGTCGAAAAATCGCGCAGCCATGTGGCGAACACCATGCGCCTGCTGGCGCTTCCCTCGCAGGTTCTCGACTTGGTCGAGGTCGGCAAGCTCTCCATGGGCCACGCACGTGCCCTGATCGGCAACGAACAGGCGCTTAGACTCGCGGAGCAGGCGGTGCGGCAGGATCTGTCGGTGCGGGAAGTGGAGCGGATGGCCCGCGGCGAGGCGCCCGCGAAGCCGAAGCGCAAGCCCGGTACCAGCGGCTCATCGCCCGTCGATGCCGATTTGGAAGCGGTGCAGACGCATCTGGAGGAGTTTCTGGGCCTGCAGGTCCGTATCAAGCCAGACGAGCCGGGCAAAGGCACGGTGAGCATCCGCTACCGCACACTCGACCAGCTCGATCTCGTCTGCCAGCGCCTGACCGGCGGAGAAATCTGACTTTTCAGGCGCTTGGCGGCAAGTCAGTCGACATAGACAGGCTGCTGCGCCACTTCGACCGTTACCGGTACGAGGAAATATTGCTGGCCCGGTACGGTCGTGGTGGCAGTGCCCGCCGTCTGACTGGCGCGGGCGAGGTAATCGTCCAGATAGGCGGCGCAATAGCCGCCATCTTCGCCGTAGCCTTCCCGATAGCGCCGCGCATCCTCACGATCGTCGATCGCATCGCCGACGACCGATCCGGCTACCGCGCCGGTCCCCGCACCGATCACGGTGCCGCCAAGCCGATTCCCGCTTCCCGCAACGCGATTGCCGATAAGGCCTCCTGCCGCCGCGCCCACGACGGTCCCGATGAGGCGTGCACGATCGCTTTCCTCGTAAGTTCCGACGCGCGCCCGACATTCGGCGAGCCACGCTTCGCGATCGAAACTGACCAATTGTCCGCCCCCGGGAAGATAGCCCGATTGCGGCGCGTCCTGAAAAGCGTAAGCGCCGCGATAGACCGGATAATTTTGAGCCGGAGCAGGTGCGCCCGCATAGGGTGTGCCGATTTGCGACGTTTCGCGATAGCTCTCGCCCGCCTGGCGAGCAGGAATCGAGCGGACGCCGCCACGCGGTGCAGCGGCCTCGACAACAGTCCCATCGACCGGCTGGACAACCGGATTATACTCGAAGACCGGCTGCGTAACGTCCTGCGGCGGTAGAACGATTGGGCCGTCCGCCTGCGGTTCGACCGTCTGCGTAGCAACGGTTTCCGCTGGCACGGCGTAGAGATAATCGCCGTCTTCATAGTAGATCGTCTGCGCGCCCGCAGCGCTCGCAAGCAAACCCGCTCCGGTGGCGAGTGCGGCGGCGAATGTTCGTACGGACATCATCATCTCCCTCTCGCTAAAGCGAGTCTGCGCCGTTTAATGCGGCGTTAAATCCATATGATATCACCATCGTCGAAGGTGCGTAAAACCGGCAGAGATGCGCTGTCCCCCTTTGGGGCGGATCGCGCTGAAAGTACGAATCAAATCCGCGAAGCCAGCATTTGGGCGAGCGCCTCGATCCCGTCACGATCCTGTTCGTCGAACCGCGCCCTGCTCGGGCTGTCGAGATCGATAACCGCGATCACTTTGTCGTCGCGCATTACCGGTACGACCAGTTCCGAAGCGGTTTCCGAATCGCAGGCGATATGGCCCGGAAACGCGTGCACGTCGGGGACAAGCTGAGTCTCCGCGCTTTCAGCCGCCGCGCCGCAGACGCCCTTGCCCTTCGGGATCCGGATACAGGCGGGCCGTCCGGCAAACGGGCCGAGGACCAGCTCGCCGTCGGGCGAGTTCGGATCGGTGCGATAGAAGCCGGTCCAGTTCACATCCGGCAGAAATTCCCACATTAGCGCCGCGATATTGGCCATGTTCGCGACGCCGTCCGCCTCATCGGCGGTCAACGCATCGGCAGCCGCGAGCAGGTCGCGATAGAGATCGGGCTTCGGCGTGCCGTCTGCGGGTCGGAAATCGTACATGCCCGGCTAGCTAGGATGCACGCGCCATTGCCGCAAGGCGCGCAGCGGCCTAAACCTGTCGGCCATGAGAACTCGCACAAAAGTCCTGATCGGCGTCGTCATCGTCATCCTCCTGATCGCAGCGGCGATCTTCTACGTCACGCGCGGCGACCGGGCCGATCTGAGCGTGGACGAAGTGGCGGGGACCGATCCGACTCTGCAGGAACCCGATCCGGAGACGATCCCGACCGTTAAGATCGCCGAGCCTGTCGGCTGGGGCGCGAACGAGGTTCCGGTCGCTGCGGAAGGCCTGACCGTGGGGCGCTTTGCCGAAGGGCTCGATCATCCGCGTGTGATTTATACGCTTCCCAATGGCGACGTGCTCGTCACTCTGACGCGCGCTCCGGCGAGCGAGGGGGGCGGGTTCTCCATCACCAATTTCATCGCGGGCCTGTTGTTCGAGCAGGCCGGGGCGGCAGGCGTTTCGCCCGACGAGCTGGTATTGCTGCGCGATGCCGATGGCGACGGGCGGGCCGAACAGCGTGCCACGCTGACCGACGAGCTGGCCTCTCCTTCGGGTATCGCCTGGGGTGACGGGACGCTCTACGTCGCCAATCACGATGCCGTGCTGGCCTTCCCGTACGAGTTGGGCGCGACCAGCCTAGGAAGCCCTCGCAAGGTGATGGATCTGGCGCCCGGCGGCAATCACTGGATGCGTAATCTGATCCTCCATCCCGATGGCGATCGTCTCTATGTCGCAGTCGGATCGGCCTCGAATGTCGGTGAAAAGGGCATGGAGGCCGAAGAAGGCCGCGCTCTGATCTGGGAATACGATCTGGAAACGAACCGCCAGCGCGTGTTCGGCGCGGGGCTGCGCAACGCCAACGGTCTCGATTTCAGCCCGTGGTCGGGCGAGCTGTGGACCACGGTGAACGAGCGCGACATGCTTGGATCGGACCTCGTGCCCGATTACCTCACCAACGTGCCGGTCGGCGCGCAATATGGCTGGCCGTGGGTTTACTGGCGCGACAATATCGACGAGCGCGTCGATGCGCCGATCCCGGCCTACCTCACCGAATATGCCCGTCGTCCCGAATATGCGATGGGCCCGCATGTCGCGGCTCTCGGTTTCGTCTTCAGCGAAGAGGGCGCGCGCATGGGTCCGCAATTCGGCTCGGGCGCGTTCGTCGCGCGGCACGGCTCATGGAATCGCAAGCCTGCCTCGGGGTACGACGTGGTCTATGTCGCCTTCGATGCGCGCGGCAATCCGCAGGGCAAGCCGGTTCCGGTCCTGACCGGGTTCCTGACGGGCGAGGGCACTACGCGCGGCCGCCCCACCTGGGTCGACTGGGCCGAGGACGGGGCGCTGCTGGTGAGCGACGATACGGCCGGGATCATCTGGCGCGTGATCGCTCCGAATGCGCAGCCCGCCGCGGCGATCGAACGGCGGCAGGCGCGCTCGCTTCCGCCGCAGCGCGAACTGACCGGCGATCTGCGCGCCACCTTCGGGGATGACGATTACGCGCGGGAAGAACCCGCGCAGTAAGTCACGCCAGCAGGGCGCTGCTTTCCAGCGAATAGAGCAGGTCCGCGCCCGCAATCGCGCTGGCCTTCAGCCCCGCCGCTTCGGGCACGATCCGTTCGAGGAAGAAGCGCACGGTGATGGGTTTCGTCGCCGCGAGCGCAGGCGCGGCGCCTTGCGCGACCGCATCGCGCTGCTTCACCAGCTGCCATCCGGCGACGAGCACTGCCATCATGGTGCAGAAAGGAACGCTCCCCGCCAAACGATCGTCGAGCGAGGCTTCTTCGCGCATCCAGCGCGCCACGCCCGCGCAATCGCCGGCAAGCGCAAACAGGGTCGGCTCGTCCGAACAATCGCGCGCGATGCCTTCGAGGAAACCGATCAGGGCTTCGCCACCATCCAGGCCCAGCTTGCGCGTCACCAGATCGGCGGCCTGAATCCCGTTCGTGCCTTCGTAGATCGGAGCGATCCGGGAATCGCGCCAGTGCTGGGCGGCACCTGTCTCTTCGACATAGCCCATGCCGCCATGGACCTGGATGCCGAGGCTCGCGACCTCGGTGCCCGCATCGGTGCCCCAAGCCTTGATCAGCGGCACGCAGATATCGCCGCGCGCCTTGGCCGCTTCGTCGCCCAGAGTGCCGCGATCGGTCTGTCCGGCGGTGTAATAGAGCAGCGCCCGCATCCCTTCGGTCAGCGCCTTCATGCGCAGGATCATGCGGCGCACATCGGGGTGTTCGAGAATGGCCACGGGTTCCTTATCCCCCGAGCCTGCGCGCGCGGACTGGATGCGCTCGGCAGCGTAATCGGTCGCCTGCTGCGTCGCGCGCTCGCCGATCTGGACGCCCTGATTGCCGACATTGATGCGCGCATTGTTCATCATCGTGAACATCGCCGCGAGCCCGCGATTTTCGGCACCCACCAGCTCGCCCACGCATTCGCCATTGTCGCCATAGCTCATGACGCAGGTGGGCGAGGCGTTGATGCCGAGCTTGTGCTCGATGCTGACGCAGCGCAGATCATTGCGGCTGCCGAGCGATCCATCTGGTTTCACGTGGAACTTCGGCACGACGAACAGCGATATGCCGCGGCTGCCTTCGGGCGCGTTGGGCGTTCGTGCCAGGACGAGGTGGATGATATTCTCCGCCAGCTCGTGCTCGCCCCAGGTAATGTAAATCTTCTGGCCCTTGATCGACCATTTCCCGGCGTGCTCGCCGTCCTCGATCGAATGGGCGGTGGTCCGCAGAGCGCCGACATCGGAGCCCGCCTGCGGCTCGGTCAGGTTCATGGTGCCGGACCATGCCCCGCTGACCAATTGCGGAAGATACTTCTGTTGCAACTCGCTCGACCCGTGATGCTCCAGCGCCTCGATCGCGCCGACGCTCAGCATCGGAAGCAGATTGAAGGCCATATTCGCCGTGCCGAGATTTTCGAGCACGTTGCAGGCCAGCGTGAAGGGCAGGCCCTGACCGCCGAATTCGCCGGGTGATGCAATCGCGTTCCATCCCTGTTCGACGTAATGCTTGTACGCTTCCTCGAACCCGTCGGGCAGGCGCACCACGCCGTTTTCGAGCTTCGCGCCCTCCAGATCGCCCGTACGGTTGAGCGGCGCCCATTCCCCGGCGGCGAACTGGCCGACGCCTTCCACGATCGCTTCGACCATGTCTGGCTCGGCCGCGGCGAAGCGTTCGCTCTGCGCAAGCTCCCCTATTCCGGCGTTGACGCGGATGGCGAGCAATTGATCCTGAGTGGCGGGCGAATAGGTCACGGGTAAAGTCCTCTTGGCTTGTCGCGAGCACAGATATAGCGCCAACGCATGAGCGGCAAATACGCTACGGAAACGATCCTCGCCAACGCAGAGGGAATCGCGCGCGCGGCGCAGGTGCTGCGCGATGGCGGTCTGGTGGCGGTGCCGACGGAGACCGTATACGGCCTCGCCGCCCGCGCGGATAGCGACGAGGCGGTGGCGCGCATCTACGAAGCGAAGGGGCGGCCGAGCTTCAATCCCCTGATCGTTCATGTGCGCGATGGGGCGCAGGCGCGCGAATATGCCGAATTGCCGCACGATGCGGGCATCATCGTCGACCTTTACTGGCCCGCGCCGCTTACTCTTGTCGTGCCTCGCAAGCCGGATGCTAGGCTGGCCGCGGCAGTGACGGCAGGGCTCGACACCGTCGCGCTGCGCAGTCCGAACCATCCGGTGATGCAGGCCCTTCTGGCCGAATGCGCGTTTCCGCTGGCCGCCCCCTCCGCCAATCGCAGCGGTTTCGTCAGCCCGACCAGCGCCGCGCATGTCGCCGCCACGCTGGATGGGCGGATCGACCTGATCCTCGACGATGGGCGCCCTTGCGCTGAGGGCCTCGAATCGACGATTCTGGCGATCCGCGCGGATGGCCAATGGGAGGAATTGCGGCCCGGCCCGGTCGATCTCGACCGATTGCACCGCCATTACTGGGACAGCGCTCTACCCATTGGCGAGGGCACTGGCGGGATCGAAGCGCCCGGCCAGCTCGCCAGCCATTATGCGCCGGGAAAACCGATGCGCCTTAACGTGCGGGAAGTTGCGCCAGACGACTTCGCGATCGGGTTCGGAAGCATTGAAGGCGATTGCACCTTGTCCGCGCGCGGCGATCTGAACGAGGCTGCTGCGCGCCTCTACGCCTGCCTGCACGAAGCGGCGCGCTCGGAAAAGCCGCGCATAGCGGTGGCACCGGTGCCGAAAGAGGGGATCGGAATTGCGATCAACGACCGCTTGCGCCGGGCAGCGACTCCGCCCGACTAACGTTCCGGTTCGACCGGGAGAGAGCGGATGAGCAATTGCATCTCCGCATAGATATCGCGCGCTTCAGCGCAGGCGCGGCGATCGCCGTCCTGGCAATCCTCCATCCGGTCTTCGTAGCGGCGCTCGAGCTTGCCGAGGCGCTCTTCGCGCTGGCGGATTTCGCGGCCGCGCTTCTCGTCGCGTTCGGACTGGCTTGTCGTGGCAAGGTCGACCCCCTTGCTTACGACCTTCACCGGCGCCGTCGCGACGTCGACCAGCGTACCGACGCAGCCCGACAGAGCGACGGACGCGATCAGAAGCGAAGAAGCGGGAAACAGGACAGAGATTCGGCGCATGGGGGAGATACCTTTCGCGCCATCTTACGCCGATCCTATGAAATGCCGATTAATTTGCGCCAGAGGCCCCTTGGGACGCGTCACCGGCTGTTTCGCGTTCAGCGGCGCGGCCATTGCCGCCGCGACACGTCACGCTGCCGGATCCCATCTTGCTGACATCGCATTGCGCGTTCCCGGTCACGGTGACGGCGCCCGAGCCCATGACGCTGCCTTCGACCGTTCCGTCCGAAGCGAATTCGGCATCGCCCGAACCGACGATCGTCACGTCCGCACGATCCGCCCGAAGATCGGCCATGCGGCCCGATCCCGATCCGGCAATGGTGAGATCGAGCTTGTCGACCGTGCCGCTGCCTTCGAATTCCCCCGATCCGGCGATGGTCAGGTCGAAGGTTTCCGCCGCGATCTCGCGCGCACGCGCCGTGCCCGATCCCGCGATCGTGACCTCCGGCTTGCCGGAGAGCCGCTGCGCATCGAGAGTACCCGATCCGGCGAGGACGATGGCGGTGAGGCTTGGCGTGGTCACGCGCACCTGCGCTCTGCCGATATTGCCATCGGCATCCTTTTTCCGGCTGATCGCGAGCGATCCGTCTTCGAGCGAGAAACGCAGGGCTTCGACCGCGCGTGGATCGCCCGACACGGCGATATCGAGCGCACCGCCTTCGACCACCTCGACGCCATCGGGGCCGGCCAGGACCAATTCCGTCGGCGCAGGCCCGCTGCGGTCTAGTTCGGCGAGAGGCACGCCGTTCCTGTCGTCCAAGGGGATATTGCCGCCGCACGCGGAAACCGCCAGCGCACCAGCGGCGAGGCTGGCGGCGGGAGCCAGTCGTTTCACGAGATCGTACAGCATGGAAGTTTCCTTTCGCGCAAAGCGGCGTTCCGTGTTGGTGTAATAATACACCTTGGTGCGTCGTGCAAGCGCGAGCCCATGCGAAAGGGGCCGCTTCCGGCTTGGAAACGGCCCCTTCGTCGAATGTCGTAAGCGGTTCGCCGAAGCGCCCCGTTTTAAATCGGATCAACCCTCTTCGGGGTTGTCGTAATATTGCGGCGCGTGTTCGCGCAGCACGTCGAGGATCTTTTCGAGCGCGGTCGGCTCGTCGGTCTTCTCCATCGCGGCCAGTTCGCGGGCGAGGCGGCTGGAGGCGGCTTCGAAGATCTGGCGCTCGGAATAGCTCTGTTCGGGCTGGTCGTCAGGGCGGAACAGATCGCGCGTGACTTCCGCGATCAGGACGATTTCGCCAGAGTTGATCTTGGCTTCGTATTCCTGGGCGCGGCGGCTCCACATGGTGCGCTTGACCTTGGGCTTGCCCTTCAGGGTTTCCATCGCCTCCTTAAGGGTCTTGTCGCTCGACAGCTTGCGCATGCCGATCGATTCCACCTTGTTGACCGGAACGCGCAGCGTCATGCGCTCTTTTTCGAACCGGAGAACGTAGAGATCGAGCTGCATGCCGGCGATTTCCTCGCTCTGCAGTTCGATCACACGGCCAACGCCGTGCTTGGGATAGACAACGTAATCGCCAACATCGAAGGCATCATCGGCCTTGCTCGCCATGCGCAAATCCTTTCGTCCCGGGCAGGGTTTGGGAGGGGCAGCATTACGAGAGGTCCGTGCCGCGGGCGCGATGGCCGCGGGCGAAAACCGGATCGGAATGCTTGGAGGGGTACCTGCCCTTTCAATCAAATGCGCCCGTCCGGCGGCAAACCGGCGGGGTTGTTGCATTATATAGCACGTCCTCGCCTTTATTGCGAGTCCGTGTAATCAAGTGTCGGAAGCGGCCGCTTTCGCCCGGACCGCCGCATATTCGGCGCTCAAAAGCAGAAAATACCCGGTGAGGTAAAACCAGGTCAGCAGGATCACCACCGCGCCGAGCGAACCATAAGTCGCGCCATAGCTGGCGAAATTGGCGGCATAGATCCCGAAACCAATCGTCGCGACCAGCCAGAGCAGGGAGAACAGCGCTGCGGCGGGCTTGATCGCGGCCCAGGGAAGGGGATGCCCATAAGGGGCGAAGCGGAGCAGCATGGCGCTGCCTCCCATGCCCGCCAGAAAAACGACGAGCGGGCTGACAATACCCGAAACGCTGGCGGGAAGAAGTCCCAACGCCGCAACGGCACCGGCCATGACCGCCAAGCCGACGACTGCGCCCGCCGTCAGTGCGAGCGCGACGATATTGGCGCGCAGGAACCCGCGCCGGTCTTCGATATTCAGCGCAATGGCAAGGCCCGTCATCAGCGATTTCGCGCCGTTGCGCGCGCTGAACAGCGAAAGCGCGACGGCAAGCAGGAGGCTCAGGATCTTTCCGCCGTTCTCGCCTTCGGTCATCCGCTGCAATTGATCTCCGATCAGCTGGGCGGCGGATTGGGGCAATGTCTGGGCGAGAGCGGAGATGTGCTTGGCCACGGTCGCCGGATCGGCAACGATACCGTAGGCCAGCACCACCGTCGCCAGCAGCGGCACGATTGCCAGGAGCGCATAGAAGGCTATCCCCGCAGCGACGATGCCGATCTCGTCGTCACCGCCGGCTGCGAAGGCCGCCTTACCATCCTGGATAAAACGCTGGAGGATAGGCTTAATCGCCTTCGCCGGGTTCGGGGCTGAAATAGGCTTCGAACTTGTCCTCTTCGCCCTTGTGCTCGTCGGCGTCCTCGGGCGGATCCTTCTTCTGCGTGATGTTGGGCCATTCGGCGCTGAACTTGGTGTTCAGCTCCAGCCACTTTTCCAGATTGTCCTCGGTATCGGGCAGGATCGCTTCAGCCGGGCATTCCGGCTCGCACACGCCGCAGTCGATGCATTCGCTGGGATTGATGACGAGCATGTTCTCGCCTTCATAGAAGCAATCGACCGGACAGACCTCGACGCAGTCGGTGTATTTGCATTTGATACAGGCGTCGGTGACGACGTAGGTCATGGGAATGCCATCCTTCAGGGTGTGTCTGACGCCCGGCCTATGGGGATTTGGGCTTTGCGGTCAAGAGCCGGATCGAGCATCCGGTAACAGGCCTGCGCTTCGCGCGGCGATCCGCGACGGTCCGGCAGGCTGATGATTTCGATCAGCGCGACCCGGCTGCCGAGCGGCACGGTCAGCACGTCGCCCGGTTCGACCGGCTGGCTGACACGGGCGACGCGCGTCCCGTTGCGGCGCAGATGGCCGCTTTCGACGAGGGCGGTGGCGCGGCTGCGGGTGCGTACGAACCGCAGGTGACAGAGCAGCCGGTCTATCCGCATCCCGCTCAAACGAGGCGATTCCTAGCGCACCAGATCGGCGAGCGCGGCAAAGGCGCTGCCTTCGCGGGGGCGGATGGGTTCGTTGCGCTGCTGCTTGCGGCGTCCCGCATTCGGTTTCGGGCGCCATTCCCAGCGATCGGGCCGTGGCGGACCGAACGCGCCTTCCTTCAAAGGGCGAGCGCGCTGGACGCGGAACCCTGCCTGGCCGAGCAGGCGGACGGCATTGTCCTCTTCCAGCCCGATCGAGATCGGCAGCGCCAGATCGAGCACAAATTTCTTGCGCCTGTCCTGCTGCTTGCCGCTCCCTTGCGCCTTGGCGCGCGTTTCGTGCGCGGCGCGGAAAATTTTCTCCGCGAGATCGATGCGGATCGCCTGGCTTCCCGCATGGCGATAGCCCGAGGGCAGCTTTTTGCGATCCGCGACCACCGGCAGCATCGTCTCTTCCAGCGAGCGCCGATCGGTCCCGATCGCGCTCAACAGGCGGCGCGGCGCGGGCTTCAGCAGCGCAGGCGCAAAGATGTCGAGCGCGCCGAAAGTGACGCCAATGCGCCGCAGGAAGGGGCGCATTTCCTTGGGCAGGTGTTCGATCCCCGCCTGTTCGCGCGTGACGAAGCCATGCCCGGCGAGGAGATTGAGCAGGAGCGCGCGCGCCTGCGATCCGGCTTCGGGGTCGCTCGCTGCCCGGTGCAATTTCTCCAGCGGATCGAGCGGGGCGAGAACGGTATCGAGCCAGGTTTCGAGCGCGGCGAGCAGCGCCTTGCGCGGCGCTTCGGGCAAGGCCGCGACTTCGCGCGAGGGTACCAGCAAAGGCCGTGCCTGCCCCTCTTTCGCTTCGAGATTGGCCAGAATCTGCCCGTTCCAACGGATCGCGCCCTTCGCCAGCTCGACGCGATCCGCGACACCGGCTGCGACCAGCGCCTCGACCTGCTGGCCGAGCAGGCGCGGCAGCGCCTTTTCCGCGGCGGCGAGCAGCATGCGCCGGTCCTCGTGCCGTGCGCTCGGATCGACAGTGAAGCGCAGCCCCTCGACACGGCCCAGATGCTCTCCGTCGACGCTCACCGCGCCGTCCTCGCCTATTTCGATCGGCAGCGCCGATGCATCCTGTCCCAGCGATTTCATCAGGATCGTAGTCCTCCGATTGACGAAGCGCTCGGTCAGGCGACCGTGCAGCGCGTCCGATAATTTGGCTTCGACGGCGTGGGCGCGCGCGGCCATCTCGTCGCGTGCCAGCACCCAATCGGGTCGCTGGCAGATATAGGCCCAGGTGCGAATCGCCGCGATGCGGCCCTGCAGCGTATCGATATCGCCCGCCATGTTGTCGAGTTCGGATATCCGCGCCGCGGCATAATCCGCGCCGAGATACCCTTCCTGCAAGTCCTGCCACAGCCGCGCGACGAAGCGGGCATGGACGTCCGGCCCTCGCGCGCGGAAATCGGGCAGCGAGCACGCTTCCCAGAAGCGCCGCACCTGGCCCGCGCCCCGGATCGATGCGGCGAAGGGTTCTTCCGCCAGTCGCTTCAATGTCGCAAGGTCGATCGCTTCGGGCGCGGCGCGCAGCATCGCATGCTGCGGCGGGCTTTCGAGATCGCCGATCAGCGTGGCGATACTGTCGAACCGCGGCTCCGCCTCGCGCCAGTAGAGATGCGTCAGAGGCGCGAAGCGATGCTCCTCGATTGCGTAGATTTCATCTTCGGTGAATTCGGGCGGTGCAGCGTTTCTGCCGCCTTGTCCGGAAAGCGTGCCGAAAGTTCCGTCGCGCTGGTGGCGACCGGCACGCCCGGCGATCTGGGCCATTTCCGCCGGAAACAGCCGCCGCATCCTTACCCCGTCGAATTTGGTGAGGCCTGCAAAGGCGACGTGGTTGACGTCGAGATTGAGGCCCATGCCGATCGCGTCGGTGGCGACGATGTAATCGACCTCGCCATTCTGGAACAGTTCGACCTGGCGGTTGCGCGTCTCCGGGCTCAACGCGCCCATCACCACCGCCGCGCCGCCGCGAAACCGCCGCAGCATCTCGGCCACGGCATAAACCTGCTCGGCACTGAAGGCCACGACCGCGCTTCTGGGCGGAAGGCGCGAGAGCTTGCGCGGGCCGATATGCGACAGCGTCGAAAACCGTGGCCGCTCGCTGACCTCGACCTTCGGGATCAGCGCCTTCACCACCGGTTCCAGCGTGGCCGCGCCCAGCAGCATCGTCTCCTGCCGACCGCGCAGATTGAGCAGGCGATCGGTAAAGACATGGCCGCGCTCGCGATCGGCACCCAATTGCGCCTCGTCCAGCCCGACGAAACTGACGTCGAGACTGCGCGGCATGGCTTCGACCGTGCAGCACAGATAGCGGGCGTTCTTCGGCTCGATCCGCTGTTCGCCGGTAATCAGCGCCACCTGATCGTCACCCTTGATGGCGCGCACGCGGTCATAGACCTCGCGCGCCAGCAACCGCAGCGGAAAGCCGATCGCTCCGCTCGAATGGCCGCACATCCGCTCGATGGCGAGATGGGTCTTGCCGGTATTGGTCGGCCCCAGGACCGCCTTGATCGCTTGATCGCTCACGCCGGAGTAGATGGCAGGCGTGCGAGCCGCGCACAACCGTCTGGCGCGTAAGCCCATCCGCTCGTCGCAGGTGCAGCGCCATCCGGCGCGGATTAAACGGGACTTAACTTTAAAAGCGCACAGGCTTTCGCCATTGGCGCCGCGCTTTCGGCCCGGATCGCCGAAATGTGGGCCACCGATGCGGCGGAGGGACTGTGTTCAGAACGCGCGAGGACGATGCGCCGCAAGAGGTGGGCACAGGCTTAGGCCTGCCCGCCGCCGCGCTCGCGCACGATCAGATCGCGCTTTCCCCGACAAAACCCCCGCTTCGCACGGCGCCCGGCTGGCGCGAGCGCCTTTCACGGCGACTTTCCGCGCTGGATCTTGCTCCCGATCTCGGGCGCGGGATCGGGAGCCTGCGCTGGCTGCGCGGCGTGGGCACGTTCATCGGCCTGTCGAGTGCCGCCATCGCTTTCTGGCCCGACTTCGCGCCGCTGGAGGCGGCACCGCCCGCGCGATTGAGCGAGGCAGAGCGGGACGAATTGCGCAGCCAGACGATCGCACCGCTGGCTCTGGGGGCCGATACCGGCCACCGCATGGGCGCGACCGCGCTGGTTCGCCCCTTGGCTGCCGCGCCCGAACGTCCGCGTCTCGAACTGGTGGCCACTCTGGCTGCGGGAGACAGTTTCGAACGCATGCTGCGCCGCTCCGGCGTGGGGGCAGGCGATGCGCAGCGGATCGTGGCGCTGATCGGCGGTGCCATGCCGCTCTCCCAGATCGAGCCTGGCACGCAGGTCGATATCGTGCTCGGCCGCCGCACCATAGCAGGCAATCCCCGCCCCCTCGAAGAGCTGCGCTTTCGGGCGCGTTTCGACCTCGAACTGGCGGTGGCACGATCGGACGATCGCGCTCTCGCGCTCAGCCGCGAGGCGATCCGCGTCGACGACACGCCCCTGCGCATTCGCGGCAAGATCGGATCGAGCCTCTATCGCTCGGCCCGCGCGGCAGGCGCTCCGGCAAGCGCGGTGCAGGCCTATCTCAAGGCGCTGGGCGAGCAGGTGGACGTGACGAGCGATCTCAGCGCGGACGACACGTTCGATATCATCCTGTCCCATCGCCGTGCCGCAACAGGCGAAAGGCAGGCGGGCCAATTGCTCTATGCCGGAATCGAGCGCGGCGACAAACCGCGCGTCCAGCTGATGCGCTGGGGCACTGAAGGGCGCTTTTTCGAAGCCAGCGGCGTCGGCGAACAGCGCAGCGGCCTCGTCGCGCCGGTGCCGGGCCCGATGAGTTCGCGTTTCGGCATGCGCCGCCATCCGATCCTGGGATACAAGCGGATGCATGCGGGTGTCGATTTCCGTGCCCGCAGCGGCACGCCGATCGTGGCAGTGACCGATGGGCAAGTGACCGGCGCGGGCCGCATGGGTGGCTGCGGCCAGGCTGTGCGCCTGCGCCATGGAGGCGGGACGGACACGCGATACTGCCATATGAGCCGGATCGCGGTGAGCCGCGGGCAAAGCGTCAAGCGCGGCCAGGTGATCGGCTATGTCGGCTCCACCGGCCTGTCGACCGGGCCGCATCTCCATTACGAAATGTATCGCGGCGGGCGTGCGATCGATCCGGCCAGCGTGCGCTTCGTCACGCGGGCGCAATTGACCGGCGCCGAACTGGCGCGATTCCGTGAAACGCTGGCGAAATTGAAGACCGTCGAACCCGGCGCCGCGCTTGCCACGCTGGAGCCGACCGCGAGCGAACGCGCCGCCGAAGCGCCGCTGCGCGAGATCGACCGGCTGGCCGCCCCCAAACCGGCCGAGGCGCGCTAACTCTTTAAGGGCGCGGACGCGATTGCGCCTCCGATCGCTCCCTAATTGCGCCCCCGATTGCGTGAGGGGCGCGATTGCGGCACAGCGCACCGCCATGATCGGCAGCTATCCCAACACCCGCCTGCGCCGCGCCCGCGCCCATGCCTGGAGCAGGGCGATGCACCGCGAAACCATGCTCACGCCAGCAGACCTGATCTGGCCTCTGTTCGTGACGTCTGGGCAGGGCGTGGAAGAGCCGATCGCCAGCCTGCCCGGTGTCTCGCGCTGGTCGGTCGACGGGATCGTGGCGCGCGCAAAAGAAGCGATCAACCTCGGTATTCCCTGCATCGCGCTCTTCCCCAACACGCCGTCCGACCAGCGTAGCGAGGATGGCGCGGCGGCCTACGATCCCGACAATCTGATGTGCCGCGCAATCAGGGCCGTGCGCGACGCCTGCGGCAACGATATCGGCATTCTCACCGATGTGGCGCTCGATCCCTATACGACCCATGGGCAGGACGGCCTGCTCGACGGACGAGGCTATGTGTCGAACGACGACACCGTGGCAGTCCTCGTCGATCAGGCGCTCAATCAGGCCGAAGCGGGTGCCGACATCATCGCTCCGTCCGACATGATGGATGGGCGCGTGCGCGCGATCCGCATGGCGCTGGAAATGGGCGGGCATCCGAACGTCCAGATCATGAGCTACGCCGCCAAATATGCGAGCGCGTTCTACGGCCCGTTCCGCGATGCGGTCGGCTCGGGCGGGCTGCTGAAGGGCGACAAGAAAAGCTACCAGATGGACCCCGCCAATGGCGAGGAGGCGTTACGCGAGGTCGCGCTCGATATCCAAGAAGGGGCGGACAGCGTGATGGTGAAGCCCGGCCTCGCCTATCTCGACATCGTCTGGCGCGTGAAGGAACGGTTCGACGTGCCCGTCTTCGCCTATCAGGTGAGCGGCGAATACGCGCTGATCGAAGCGGGCGCGGCGGCGGGCGTGGGGGATCGCGACGCGCTGGTGATGGAAAAGCTGGTTGCTTTCAAACGCGCGGGCTGCACCGGCGTGCTGACCTATTACGCCGCTGATGCCGCGCGCCTGCTGAATGGCTGACCACTTCCTTTACGAGACCGAGCGGCTGGTTCTGCGCGACTGGCGCGAGGGGGATTGGGCACCGTTCTGGACCGGGACCAACACGCCTGCCGTGATGCGCTGGCTGGGCGGAGTCGCGGACGAGAGCAAGCGCGCGGCAGTGCAGGATCGCCTGCTCGGCTATCGCGAGCATCACGGCCACACCTTCTGGGTGGTCGAACGCAAGTCGGATGGCGCGCTGCTCGGCTTTTGCGGGCTGAAGCGCACCAATCAGAAAGGCGGCCCGCTCGGCGCGATGGAAGTGGGCTGGCGGCTGCGCGAAGATGTCTGGGGGCAGGGCTATGCGAAAGAGGCCGCCAGCGCCTCGCTCGATCTGGCGTTCGACCGCTTCGGGGCCGAGGAGGTCGTGGCGCTGACGGTGACCGGCAATGGGCCGAGCTGGGGCCTGATGAAACGCCTCGGCATGGAGCGGCGCGAGGATCTCGATTTCGACAACAGCGAATTCGATCCCGAAACCGGGCGGATCATCGTCTATTCGATTGCCAGAGACGCGTGGAACGCGGGGCGTCTTCCCGCATGAGAGCACGCGCGCTGTTCGTCGCGACGATCCTGACGGGCAGCTTCCTGCTGTTCCTCGTCCAGCCGCTGGTCGCACGGCTTGCGCTGCCGCAATTGGGCGGGGCTCCGGCGGTGTGGAACAGCGCGATGCTGGTCTATCAGGCGCTGCTGCTGGCCGGATACGCCTATGCGCATGCGATCGCGCGCCTTGCGCTGAAACGGCAGGCGATCATCCATCTGATCGTCCTTGTAATCGCAGGCCTCACCCTGCCCATCGGGCTTGCCGATCTGGCACCGCCTGCATCGCAGGGGCTCGAAGCGCTGTGGGTGCCGCTACTGTTCGCGCTCACCATCGGGCCGGTCTTTTTCGCCGTGTCCGCGCAGGCGCCGCTGATGCAGCGCTGGTATGCCGCGAACCCGGAGGCGGGTGATCCCTATTGGCTTTATGCCGCCAGCAATCTCGGCAGCTTCGCCGGCCTGCTCGCTTATCCGCTATTCCTCGAACCGAACCTGCCGCTGGGATCGCAGAGCTGGGCGTGGAGCGCGGGCTATGTCCTTCTGATCGCACTGGTGGCGGCAGCGGCGTGGACGCGCCGGGGCGCTCCGGTCGAAAGCGACGCGGCCCTGTCTGACGAGAATGCCGAGCCGATCGGCTGGCGACGGATCGTCTTGTGGCTGGCTCTGTCCGCCGTTCCGTCGGGCCTTATGCTCTCGACCACGACGCATCTCACCACCGACATCGTTGCCATGCCGCTGCTCTGGGTGATCCCGCTGGGGCTTTATCTCTTGAGCTTCGTGTTCGCTTTCAACGAACGCAGCGCCCTGGGCTATACGCTCGCACGCGTGGCTCCGGTCGTCGTGCTGCTGGCGGGCGGCATGGCGATGGTGAGCCAGAACGCGGCCAGCCTCTCGATCGGGCTCGCTACTGTCCTCATGCTGTTCGTGCTTGCGACCGCGCTGCACCGTCGCCTCTATTTCGAACGGCCAAGCCCGCGCCGCCTGACTCTGTTCTATCTGGCGATGAGCGCGGGCGGCGCGCTGGGCGGCGTGTTCACGGCACTGGTCGCGCCGCTGCTGTTCGACTGGGTGTGGGAACATCCGGTCCTCGTCCTCGCTGCTGCGGCTCTCTTGCCCGACCGGCCCCTGGTCGCCTGGATGGACCGGTTGGGGCTGACCGGGCGGCAGAAGCGGATCATGGTCGCGACGCTGCTGGCGGCGGCGGCTGGCATCGCCATGCTCGTCAATCGCTGGGTGATGCTTCAGGACGATACGCTGGTCCTGCTCGGCATGCTGGCGGCGGCGGCCTGCGGCGTGCTGGTGCTGGGACACCGGCGCGCGATGGTGGCGGTGCTGTTCGTCCTGATGCTGGGGCGGGGCGGATATCAGACGCTGGAGACCTCCGTCGAAGGCTCGCGCGACCGCAGCTACTTCGGCGTCTACACTGTCCGCGATCTGCCTGAGGAGGGCAGACGATCGCTGATCAGCGGCACGACGCTGCATGGGCTTCAGTTTACCGAGCCGGATAAACGGCGTGAACCGACGACTTATTATGGGCGCGATTCGGGCGTCGGCGCGGCGCTGTCGCAGCTTCCGGCGATTGCCGGGCCGGGCGCGCGAGTCGGCGTGGTCGGATTGGGCGTGGGGACGGTGGCCTGTTATCGCAAGCCCGGCCAGCGCTGGGACTTCTTCGAAATCGACCGCACGGTGCTCTCCTATTCGCGCGACGAGACCTTCACCTTCGTCAGCGATTGCGCGCCCGATGCCGACATCCATCTGGGCGACGCGCGCATCGTCCTCGACCGGTTCCGCGAGCGGATGCGCCCGGAAGACCGCTTCGACGCGTTGGTGATCGACGCTTTCAGCTCGGACGCGATACCCCTGCACCTCGTCACCGACGAGGCGTTCGATATCTATCGCCGCACACTGGCGGACGACGGGCTGCTGCTGATCCATATTTCGAATCGCTTCATCGATCTAAGCCCGATGATGGCCGCTGTGGCCCAGCGGCATGGAATGATCGGCGTGCTGCGATCGCATCAGGACCCGCCTTTCGCGGACGGGATATCGCCTTCGCTCTGGGTGGTCATGGCGCGCGACCCCAAGCCGCTCGCCGCCTTGCTTTCGGCGCGGCCCGACCTTGCCTGGCACCGCCTGCCGCCGCCCGCCCAAGAGGTCTGGACCGACGATTTCGCCAGCATCCTGCCTTTCATCCAGTGGCAGAATGTGCTCGGTAGAGGGCCATGAGGATAGCAAGACCCGGCGTTCGCATCATCCCGATCCACGGGAAGACACCGAAAATCCATGACAGCGCCTTCGTCGCGCCCGGCTGTACGCTGATCGGCGATATCGAGATCGGAGCGGACAGCTCGATCTGGTACAATTGCGTGCTGCGCGCCGATGTCTTCACGATCCGCATCGGCGAACGGACCAATGTGCAGGACGGCAGCATCCTCCATTGCGATCCGCCGCGCCCCGGCGATCCTGACGGCAGCCCGCTGGTGATCGGGGACGATGTGCTGATCGGCCACATGGCGATGGTCCATGGCTGCGTGATCCACGATCGCGGCTTCGTGGGGCTGGGCGCGATCGCGATGAACAAGGCCGTGATCGGCAGCGATGCCATGCTGGCGGCGGGCGCCATGCTGACAGAGAACAAGGTGATGGGAGCGCGTGAATTATGGGCGGGCCGCCCGGCGAAGAAGCTGCGCGATCTGGACGATGCGGCGGTCATGGGCATGCGCGCGGGCGTGATGCATTATACGCAGAACGCGAAGGATCACGCGGCGGCGATCGACGCGGCGGAGGATTGACGCGAAGTCGCGCCGCGCGACTTATCCTTGCACGTCGTCGCTCGCTTCGGTCCGCCAGGCGAGCGCCAGCAGCAGCGCATTCGCACTCACCGCGACGATCGGGCCGATCGCGCCATCGAATGTGTGCAGCCACGTCCCCAGCACTGCGCCTGCCAACAGGCAGAGCCACAGGGCGCCGTAACCCGGCTTGATCCGATCCCTCTGCCCCATCATGTGGGCGGCGAAATTCTGCCCGATCCGCACCAGCGCGCCGGTCATGTAAGTGACGCCTGCGGAAGAGCGATCGTCGCGCAGAAACACATTGTTGACGAGGCCCATGGCGAAGGCGGTCGTAATCAGGAAACCCAGCGTGCTGCCGAGCGCATAGGCCGCCGCCGCCACTGAGACGAGCACGAGCGAGATCGCCAGCAGGATGGTGCGCGGCCGTTTCTCGCTGGTCCAGCCCACGGCCGCACCCGTCGTCACCCCGCCGAGGAAACAGGCGATCAGTCCGGCGGGGAGCAGGACCGACCCGATCCCGTCGAGCGCATTGACGCCTAGCTGCGTCGTATTGCCCGACATGAAGCTGACGAAGTAACCGTTGGCGATGAGGAAGCCGGTCGCATCGAGCAGGCCGGCGAGGCCTGACAGGCCGAGCTGGAGCGTGCGCAGCGGAGGGCGGTTTTGCGGCATATGTCCGCCAAAGCATCCGGCGGCGCAGCGATCAATCGCTTATCGCGGCAACTCAGTCCCGCACCAGCGCGCGCAACGCTTCCACCCGGTCTGCCTCGTGCACCGGTTTGTCCCAGCGGATGCGGTGGATGCGGGGGAAACGCATGGCGAGGCCGGATTTGTGGCGCTTGCTTTCATGCACGCTGTCGAAGGCGACTTCGAAGACGAGGCTTTTGTCGGTCTCGCGCACCGGGCCGAAGCGGTTGACCGTGTTCTGGCGCACATGGCGGTCGAGCTTCTTCAGCTCCTCGTCGGTGAAGCCCGAATAGGCCTTGCCGACGGGGAGCAGTTCCGCGCCCTTGTCGGGATCGCCGTCCCAGCAGCCGAATGTGTAGTCGGAATAGAAGCTCGACCGTTTGCCGCTGCCGCGCTGGGCATACATCAGCACGCAATCGACGAGCAGTGGGTCGCGCTTCCACTTGTACCAATATCCCACGCGCCGCCCGGCGATATAGGGGCTGTCCTTGCGCTTGAGCATCAGGCCCTCGATCGCATCGTCGCGGCTGCCTTCGCGGATTTGGGCGAGGTGGTCGAAATCGCGCGCTTCGACCACGCGGCTCAAATCGAAATGCGTGTCGGGCAAGCGCGACATCAGCGCTTCGAGGCGTTGGCGGCGCTCGGTCCACGGCAGCGCGCGCAGATCCTCACCGTCGATCAACAGTGCATCGTAGAGCCGCACGAAAGCCGGCGCTTCGGCCAGCATCTTCTTCGACACGGTCTTCCGGCCCAAGCGCTGCTGCAAGGCGTTGAAACTCGCCGCGCCCCCCTGCGTGACATCGTTGGCCTCGCCCCCCTGATGCGAGCCGCGCACGAGCAATTCGCCATCGAGCACGGCTGGGAAGGGCAGCACGTCGAGCAGTTCGGGGAAGGTCGCCGAGATATCGTCGCCCGAACGCGAGAACAGTTTCGTTTCGTCCCCCGCGCGGACCAGTTGCACCCGGATCCCATCCCATTTCCACTCCGCAACATAGTCCGAGAGATCGACCACCGTTTCCTCGAGCGGATGAGCCAGCATGAAGGGGCGGAAGGTCGGCAGATTCGCCATGTCGGGAGGAGCCTGCCCATCGGCAGCCCAGGCGAAAAGCTCGGCAAAAGGCGGGGCGAGCCCATGCCAATATTCCTCAACCTCCTCGACCGACACGTCGAAGGCTTGGGCGAACGCCGTCTTGGCGAGGCGGCTGGAAACCCCGATCCGCATGCCCCCGGTGGCGAGCTTCAGCAGCGCGTAGCGGCCCGAAGGGTCCAGCCGGTCGAGCAGTTTGGGCAATTCGACGAACACGCTCTTGCGATTCATCGCTTCGAGCAGCTCGACGGTCTCGCCGACGCTGGGAGGAGACGGCGGATGATCGGGGGCGGGCCACAACAGGCTTGCCGTTTCCGCCGTATCGCCCACGAAATCGCGGCTCAGCGACCACAGCACCGGATCGACGCGATCCTTCAAAAGATTGCGGATGGTGGAGGATTTGACCGCAGGAAAGTCCAGCCCGTCGGACAAGGCCGCCAAAGCCCAGCCGCGGTCCGGATCGGGTGTGGCGCGCAGATATTCCGCGATCAGCCGCAATTTCTCGTTGCGGCTGCGCGTATAGACCAGCGCGTCGATCAGGGCGGCGAATTCCTCCACCGCCTCAGTCGTCCTCGTCCTCGTACCCGACCATGGCCAGTGCCCGCGCCCGTCGCTGATGCAGTTGGCACCACCGCAGCAAGGCATCCTCGCGGCCGTGGGTGATCCAGGTTTCAACTGGATCGACTTCCTCGATGGTGCGCGTCAGCTCGCCCCAATCGGCATGATCGGAGATGACCAGCGGCAGCTCGACATTGCGCTGCCGCGCCCGCTGACGCACGCGCATCCAACCGCTTGCCATGGCAGTGATCGGATCGGGCAGGCGACGGCTCCAGCGGTCGTTGAGCGCGCCGGGCGGGGATATCACCACGCTGCCACGCATGTCGTCCTTCGTATGGTCGGACACCAGCCGCAATTCACCCAGATCGACACCGTGTTCCTCGTAGAGCCGACACATCTTCTCCATCGCGCCGTGAAGATAGATCGGATCGTGGTGCCCGGCGGCACGCAATTCGGCGATCACCCGCTGCGCTTTGCCCAGCGCGTAAGCCCCGACGAGGACGCAGCGGTCGGGATGGGCGGCCAGCCTGTCGAGCAGTTTCGCCATTTCCTCCGCGATCGGAGGATGCGTGAACAGCGGCAGGCCGAAAGTCGCTTCGGTGATGAAGATATCGCAGGGCACGATTTGGAATGGCGGGCAGGTCGGATCGGCGCGGCGCTTGTAATCGCCGGTACAGACGATGCGCTCGCCCGCATGCTCCAGCAGGATTTGCGCGCTGCCGAGGACGTGTCCGGCGGGAAAATAGGTCGCCTGAACATCGCCGGGCAGCTTTATCGTCTCGCCATATTCGACCGGAACGGCCTTGTGCGGAATGTCGCCCGCCTCGTCCTGCGTCCCGGTGCGATAGCGCAATTCCATGATCGCCAGCGTTTCGGGCGTGGCGACGGTCTGCCCGTGCCCGCCGCGCGCGTGATCGGCATGGCCGTGGGTGACCAGGGCACGCTCGACCGGGCGCGAAGGATCGACCCAGGCGTCGGCAGGCACGACATGAATGCCCCACGGTTCGGGCCTGATCCAAGAGAATGGGGCGGGCATGCCCGATTCAAGCGCGGGCGGGCACAAGCGTTCCCGTCAGGAGGTTACGCGGACATACAACGCATTCCCGTCAGGAGGTTACGCAGGCGTCCCTCGAAACCGTTCGACGATCTTCTTGAGGCTCGGCTTCTGGCCCGTCGAGAGCAGGCTGGCGCGGAAAAGGCGACCGATCAGCACCAGTTCCAGCACGATCGTCACCGCGAGCAGAATGCCCGATCCGACCATCTCCCACCACTCGATCCCCATGCCCAGTCGCGCCATCACGGTGAAGGGCGTCCATAGCGGCACCCAGGTCAGCACCTGCACCATCCAGCCCGAATTGCCCGCCAGGATCGCCTGGATCAGGAAGGTGATCGGCAGCAGGATCAGGAGCAGGACCGGCATCAGATAGCCCTGCGCCTCGCTCATCGAATCGACCATCGCGCCGATCGCTACGAACAGGGCCGAGATCAGGATATAGCCCGCGATGAAGAAGAACAGGATCGCCGCGATGATGCCGGGGCTGGAGACGGGCTCCAGCGCGGGCCGGATCAGGTCCGCGATCGCGCCCTGGGTGGCATAGGCGGCCACGCCCGCACAGGCGCCCCAGACGAGGATCATCAGCAGGCCGACAGTCAGCGAGCCCAAGAGCTTACCATACATCAGATCCTCGGGCCGAATGCAGGCGAGCAGCGATTCCAGGAGCTTATTCGAACGCTCCTCGACCGAACCCTGCAACATCCAGCTGCCCGACAGCATCAGGCTCATCATCAGGATATAGGCAAGCGCCAGCGGCACGATCGAGCGGACCAGCAGGGTTTCGCGTGCGCCGCCGCCGGGCGGAGGGGTATCGACCGCGATCACGGGCGCCGCGCTCTGCACGGCCGCTGCCTCGGCGGGCGAGACGCCCTGCGCCGCCAGCAGACGCGCGCGCAGGTCTACGGTCAGGACTTCCTGCATGGTCGATACGAAGCTGCCGCGCGGCTGGTCGGCGGAGAACAATTGGATGCGCGGGTCTTCGGGATAGGTTTCGCCGATAAGCACCACGATTTCGGGCGCCGTGTCGTCGTCCGCATCGAACAGAGCGCGCGCTTCGTCGCCGAACGCGTCGCCTTGCGCGGAAGCGAGGGCTGCGGGAGCGGGCGCAAACGCGTAATCGGGCGCGTCGGCTTCGAATTCGGGGACGCCTTCGGGGCGCACTGCGTCGATCTTCGCCAAGGCCGCGTCGAGGCCGCCCGCCGCTTCGAAGGCGGCGATATCGGCGCCGGTATACCAGCGGTCGAACTGTGCCCAGGGCGCTTCGGGGTCCGCGCTTTCGAGATCGTAGCGCTGGACGTAGCGCGAGAGGTCGCGCAGCAGCCATTGCGTGTCTTCCATGGCGAAGCGCGCTTCCAATGCCTCTGCGGCACCGCCGCCCGAGCGATCGACCACGGCGACCCGCGTCGGTTCGTCATCGTTTAGCGTTTCGGTGAAAATCGGACCGAGAGCGAAGGCGACCGGCAGGATCAGCAGCGTCAGCCAAAAGCTCTTCATCTTCAGGATCTGGCGAATCTCGCGCGCGGCGACGAGCAGAATGCCGTTCATCGAAGCCGACCGGTTCATGCCGCGATCTCCTGATTTGCCTTCCCGGCGCCGGCAGGATCCTCGCCCACCATCCGCACGAAGACGTCATGCAGGCTTGGCTTGTGTTCATCCCACCGGCGCAGCGCGATGCCGTTGGCGGTGCAATGTTCCAGCACGTCGGCAGCAGGCACGCCCGGTTCGAGATGGAGCGTCCAGTCGTGCCAGCCATCCTCGATGCCGTCACCCGAAGCCGCCCGGGCGACACCGGGAATGCGGGACAGATCCTCTTTCGCGCTGGCGATGAGGCGCGCGGGTAGAGCGGCTCGCGCTTCTTCCAGCGTACCTTCGAACCGCTTGCTGCCTTTCTTCAGCAGCAGCAGTCGGTCGCACAGCCGCTCGGCATGCTGCATCACATGGGTCGAGAAAATGACTGCCGCGCCGCGTTCGGATGCGCGCAGGATCTCGTTTTCCAGGAGGCCCTGATTGACCGGATCGAGGCCGGAAAACGGCTCGTCCAGCATCAGCAGCTCGGGATCGTTGACGAGCGAGGTCGCGAGCTGGACCTTCTGGGCCATGCCCTTGGACATATCGCCGATATCGCTTTTCGCCCGGTCCGCCAGATCGAACCGCGCCAGCAAGTCCATCCCGCGACGGCGCGCGGTACCTGTATCCATGCCCTTCAGGCGCCCGAAATAGATGATCGTGTCGATCGCGCTCATCCCGGCATAAAGGCCGCGTTCTTCGGGCAGGAAACCGATCGCCTGCGTGTTACGGCGGCCGGGCGCGCTGCCGAACACCTGGATATTGCCCGAGGTCGGGCGGATGATGTCGAGCACCATGCGCAGGGTCGTGGTCTTGCCCGCGCCATTTCCCCCGAGAAAACCGAAGATTTCCCCCGGCGCGACCGAGAACGACAGATCGTCCACCGCCAGAACGCCATCGAAGCGTTTGACGAGATTCGAGACTTCCAGAACCGACATCGGCGCATCCCCCTTGCGTGGCAGAGGCGTAAGACAGTGACGCGGTGCGCGCAACCGGATACGGGCGCGAACCCGTTCAAATGCAAACGGGGGCCGACGAATGTCGACCCCCGATGTGTTCAGGTTCCCGGCCCGGACTCGGGCCGCCTATCGCGGATCAGTTTTCGCCGTCCGTGTCGGTGCCGCTTCCGCTTCCGCTCGCATCGGCGGAGGGAGCTTTCTTCTTCTTCGCGCCGGTTTTCGATGCCGCCTTTTTCGTCTTGGGCGGCGCGGGCGTCAGCTCGAAACTGGGCTTGCCGTCCTTGATCGTGACATGGACTTCGCCCCCGTCGGCCAGTTTGCCGAACAGCAATTCCTCGGCCAGCGGCTGCTTGATCTTGTCCTGAATCAAACGGCCCATCGGGCGCGCTCCGTAGAGGCGATCGTAGCCCTTGTCCGCCAGCCAGTCGCGCGAATCCTTGTCGAACTGGATGTCGACATTCTGTTCCGACAGCTGGAGTTCGAGCTGGAGAATGAACTTGTCGACCACGCGGGCCACCGTGTCCTTGCCGAGATAGGCGAAGGGCACGATCGCATCGAGACGGTTGCGGAATTCGGGCGTGAACATGCGCTTCACCGCTTCCTCGCTCGCATCCTCCTTGGATACGTCGCCGAAGCCGATGCCGCTGCGTGCCATGTCGGCGGCCCCGGCATTGGTGGTCATGATCAGGACGACATTGCGGAAATCGACCGTCTTGCCGTGATGATCGGTCAGGCGGCCATTATCCATCACCTGCAGCAGGATGTTGAAGAGGTCCGGATGGGCCTTCTCGATCTCATCCAGCAGCAGCACGCAATGCGGATTCTGGTCGATCGCATCGGTCAACAGCCCGCCCTGATCGTATCCGACATAGCCCGGAGGCGCGCCGATGAGACGCGACACGCTGTGCCGCTCCATATATTCCGACATGTCGAAGCGCTTGAGTTCGATCCCCATGATCGAGGCGAGCTGGCGCGCGACCTCGGTCTTGCCGACGCCGGTGGGGCCGGAAAACAGGAACGAGCCGATCGGCTTGTCCGGATCGCGCAGGCCCGCACGGCTCAACTTCATGGCCGTCGACAGCCGCTTGACCGCAGAATCCTGTCCGAACACGACATGCTTCAGATCGCGTTCGAGATTTTCGAGCGCCTTCTTATCGTCCTTCGAAACCGATTTCGGCGGAATGCGCGCCATCGTCGCAATCACCGCCTCGATCTCGCGCGCGGTGATCTTCTTCTTCCGCTTGGACGGCTGCACCAGCATCTGCATCGCACCCACTTCATCGATCACGTCGATCGCCTTGTCGGGCAGCTTGCGATCGTTAATGTAGCGCGCGCTCAGCTCCACCGCCGTTTTCAGCGCGTCGGCGGTGTAGGTCACCTTGTGGTGATCCTGGAACGCGCTCTTCAGGCCCTTCAGGATCTTGATCGTATCTTCCACCGTCGGCTCGTTCACGTCGATCTTCTGGAACCGGCGCAGCAGCGCGCGGTCCTTTTCGAAGTGATTGCGGAATTCCTTGTAAGTGGTCGATCCGATGCAGCGGATCGCGCCGCTGGAAAGCGCCGGCTTCAGCAGGTTCGAAGCGTCCATCGCCCCGCCGCTGGTCGCGCCAGCGCCGATCACGGTGTGGATTTCGTCGATGAAGAGAACCGCGTTCGGCATGTTCTCCAATTCGCTGACGACCTGCTTCAACCGCTCCTCGAAATCGCCGCGATAGCGGGTTCCGGCGAGCAGTGCGCCCATGTCGAGCGAGTAGATTACGGCTTCGGCCAGCACTTCGGGGACTTCGCCTTCCACGATCTTGCGCGCCAGGCCTTCCGCGATCGCGGTCTTCCCCACGCCGGGATCGCCAACATAGAGCGGATTGTTCTTGGACCGGCGGCACAGGATCTGGATCGTGCGATCGACTTCCGGCCCGCGACCGATCAGCGGATCGACCTTGCCGTTTTCCGCCTTCTTGTTGAGATCGACGGTGAACTGGTCGAGCGCGGTTTCCTTCTTCCCGTCCTTGCCCTTGTCGGCTTCCGCTTCGGGTGCCGAATCTTCGGCATTGCCCTGCGGCGTGCGGGAATCGACCTGGCGGCCGCCCTTGCCGATGCCGTGGCTGATGAAGCTGACTGCATCCAGCCGGCTCATATCCTGCTGCTGGAGAAAATAGACCGCGTAGCTGTCGCGTTCGGAAAACAGCGCGACCAGGACGTTGGCGCCGGTCACGGTGTCCTTGCCGCTCGACTGGACGTGCAGGATCGCGCGCTGAACCACCCGCTGGAAGCCCGCGGTGGGCTGGGGATCCGCATCGTCGTCGCTGCGCAGCGACTGATATTCCTGTTCCAGATACTGGCGCACCACTGCGGTCAGCTCGCTCAGATCGACGCCACAGGCATTCAGCACCTGCGCGGCATCTTCATCGTCGATAAGCGCCAGCAGAAGATGTTCGAGCGTAGCGTATTCGTGTCGCCGCTCGGACGCATCGGCGAGCGCCTGGTGGAGGGTCTTTTCGAGATTCTGGGCGAAACTGGGCATTCGGGGTCTTTCAGTGCGAGTCCGCAAGAAGCGCGGAACGGGGACAGGCTAGACGACCGAGATGAGCCGCCGCTGTATCGGATGGAACCAATATGGGAAGCATTGCGGCGATTGTGAGTCCGCGCCCCATTCCCGATCAATCCTTGGCACCGAACAGGGCGTCGGCGGCGGCGCGGTGCGCTCTGGCACTCTCGCTGTGGCGGCGCACCCGAGCGATCTCGGTTTCGAGCAGCACGATCCGTTCCGCCAGCTCGTCCTGCGAATAGGGCGCCAGATCCTCGCTGGCGAGGAGGGAGGCGGCATCGCCTCTGCGCTTGGGCCGGTCGTCGTCGTCCATCGAGCATCGTTCTCGCAAGCAAGGTCGGTTGCTGTCAAACGAAACGCGCGATAGACGAGGACGCCGGGGGCAGTGGATTGGCAAAAATGGGGATTGAAATGGGTGCGAGCCTACCCGAACGGATGACGGCGATGGGCTTCGACGAGCCCGGCGGGCCGGACGTGCTGCGGGCCGAGGATTGCCCCGTGCCGCAGCCGGGCGCGGATCAGGTGCTGATCCGGGTCAGCCATGCGGGAGTCAACCGGCCCGACGTGATCCAGCGCAAGGGGCTCTATCCGCCGCCTCCCGGCGCTTCGCCGATACCGGGCCTGGAAATTTCCGGCACTGTGGTCGCGATAGGGACCGGCGCGCCGCCCGAACTGCTCAATCAACAGGTCTGCGCGCTGGTGTCGGGCGGGGGCTATGCCGAATATTGCCTCGCACACGCGGCACATTGCCTGCACGTGCCCGATGGCATGTCGATGGCGGAAGCCGCCGCCATTCCCGAAACGCTGTTCACCGTGTGGCACAACGTATTCGAGCGCGGCTGGGCCCGGGATGGGGAAACCCTGCTGGTCCATGGCGGGACCAGCGGGATCGGCACGATGGCGATCATGCTGGCCAAGGAATTCGGCCTTACGGTGCTGACCACGGCGGGCAGCGACGAAAAATGTGCCGAAGCGCGCGAAGTCGGCGCGGATCTGGCGATCAATTACAAGACGCAGGATTTCGTCGAGGAGGTGCGCAAGGCCACCGATGGGCGCGGCGCGGACGTGATCCTCGACATGGTGTCGGGCGATTATGTGCAGCGCAATCTCGATTGCCTGGCGGAGGACGGTCGACACGTCACGATCGCGGTCCTCGGCGGGATGCAGGCCGAAATCAACATGGCCAAGCTGATGAGCCGCCGCCAGACCATGACCGGATCGACCCTCCGCCCGCGATCCGACGAATTCAAGGCGCTGCTGGCCGATGAAATCCACAACCACGCCTGGCCCCTGTTCGAAGACGGAACCATCCGCCCGGTGATGGACGAGACCTTCCCGCTGGACCGAGTGGCGGACGCGCACAGGCGGATGGAAGCGGGCGATCATATCGGCAAGATCGTGCTCAAGGTCGCGGACGACTGAGCCCTGGCGGCGGAGTCCTCGAACCGTCTTACTGTCCCCGTTCGGTCACCGCGCTGTGAATCGCCTGTAACATAACGGCGCTAGGCTTCCTGCCGAATGGTGGGAGAAACGCCGTGACCGAACTGCCGACCGATTTCGAGACCTTCGCGAAGCTGGGAGACAACATCGCCAGCTTCCCAGCGATCAAGCCCGCCGTTCCCGAACGGATCGTGGGCGAACGCCGCAAATTCCGCACCATCTGGATCAGCGACGTCCATCTCGGCACCAAGGGCTGCAATGCCGAGCTGCTGATCGACTTTCTCGACCATACCGACAGCGAGACCCTGTATCTGGTCGGCGATATCATCGATGGCTGGCGGCTGAAGAAGAAGGTTTATTGGCCCGCATCGCACAACGACATCGTCTGGCGCATCCTGAAACGCGCCAAGCGCGGCACGCGGATCGTCTATGTCCCCGGCAATCACGACGAGATGGTGCGACCGTTTTCGGGCATGAATTTCGGCGGGGTAGAGATCGCACGCGCCGCTTTCCACACGACGGCGGACGGACGGCGGCTGATGGTGCTGCATGGCGATGAATTCGACACGATCATGCTCGCGCATCGCTGGCTCGCCTTCTTCGGCGACGCGCTTTACCACGCGGCGATGGGATTGAACCGCTGGGTCAATCTGGTGCGCCGCCGGTTCGGCCTGCCCTACTGGTCGCTGTCGAAGGCGGCCAAGCACAAGGTCAAGAACGCGGTCGAATTCATCTCGAAATACGAGGAAGTGGTGGCGCGGGCTGCGGGCGAGCGGGGCGTGGACGGCGTGGTCTGCGGCCACATCCATACGGCCGACATTCGCACTTTCACGCAGGACGGGCGCACGGTCGAATACTACAATGACGGCGACTGGGTCGAAGGGTGCAACGCGCTGGTCGAACATTTCGACGGGCGGATGGAATTGCTCCACTGGCCAGAAGAAGTGGCGCGGCGCGACTCTGTGCCATCGGTCGCTGCGAAGGGCGATGCTGCGCGGGCGGCTGCGTGACGTCACTGGAGCGCCTCACCATTGCCGATGCGGCCTCACCTCAGTCCCCGATGCTGGCGGATGGCCCCAATCGCATCGCTATCGTGACCGATGCATGGCTGCCGCAGATGAACGGCGTGGTCCGCACCCTGACTACAACCTGCGACATTCTGCGCCAACACGGGCACGAGGTACTGACGATCTCGCCGGATCAGTTCGCGAATTGTCCCTGCCCGACCTATCCGGAAATCCGCCTCGCTTTGTCCGCGCCCGGCGCAGTGGCCGACAGGCTGCGCCGCTTCGCGCCGGACGCGATCCATATCGCCACCGAAGGGCCGCTGGGCCTTGCGGCGCGGCGCCATTGCCTGCGCACCGCAACGCCCTTCACCACCGCCTACCACACGCAATTCCCCGATTACGTGGCCCAGCGCACGCATCTGCCCGCCGAATGGTTCTGGCGCTACATCAGCTGGTTCCACGCGCCGGCCTGTCGCATTCTGGTCGCGACCGCGAGCATTGCGGAGGAGCTTCGCAGCCACGGCCTCGACCAATTGCACGGCTGGAGCCGGGGTGTCGATCTTGCGTGCTTTACGCCCGATGCGCCCCCGCCGCCGGAATATGCCGGATTGGAAGGGCCGATCCAGCTTTATGTCGGACGGGTCGCGCCGGAAAAGAACCTCGAAGCATTCCTTGAGGGTTCCTATCCCGGCAGCAAGGTCGTGGTGGGTGACGGACCCGCGCTCGAAAGCCTGCGCGCTCGCTATCCGCAGGCGCTGTTCCTCGGACGACGCAGCGGGCGGGAGCTGGCGGGCTGTTATGCCGCGGCGGACGTCTTCGTCTTTCCCAGCCGCACCGACACGTTCGGGCTCGTCATGATCGAAGCGCTCGCCTGCGGAACGCCCGTGGCGGCCTATCCCGTGCCCGGCCCGTGCGATATCGTGACCGATCGTGTAGGCGCGCTGGCGGAGAATCTCGACCGGGCGATAGCGGCGGCCCTGTTCTGCGATCGCAGGGTCTGCGCGCGATACGGCGCGAGTTTCAGCTGGGGTGCCGCGACCGCGCAATTCCTGAGCGGGCTCGCCTCGCTGGAAGTTTCGGACGAGGCATACGCGCTGGCCTGAACCGGGCGGCACGAACACGCCGCGCTTGCGGACAAAGCCGGTTCGGCCTACAGGATACGGGCAACGGCCGCTCCGCAAGGGGCGGCCCTTACTATTTCAGGTCTTCAGAAAAGGCGCCGAAAATGGCCGACCAACCCAAGCCCCTCATGCCGCATGCGACCGCCACCTGGCTGGTCGACAATACTGGCCTCAGCTTCGAACAGATCGCAGAATTCTGCGGCCTGCACATTCTCGAAGTCCAGGCCATGGCAGACGATCTGGCAGGCGCGAAATACACCGGGCGCGATCCGGTCCACGCCGGCGAATTGACGCAGGACGAGATCGAGAAAGGCCAGCAGGACAGCACCTATTCGCTCAAGATGCAGCGCGCGCCCGTCGCGGTCAGCCGCACCAAGGGCCCGCGCTACACGCCCGTGTCGAAGCGTCAGGACAAGCCGGACGGCATCGCCTGGCTGCTGCGCAACCACCCGGAAATCTCGGACGCGCAGATCGGCAAGCTGATCGGGACGACGCGCACCACCATCGGCGCGATCCGCGACCGGACGCACTGGAACATCCAGAACATCCAGCCCAAGGATCCGGTGACACTGGGCCTGTGTTCGCAGCGCGAGCTAGACGCGGTCGTCGCCAAGGCGGCCAAGAAGGTCGCGAGCACCGAGGAAGACGACGGCGAAACCGCAGCCCCCGCCATCGGCGAAGGCACCAGCGATCGCGAGCGTCTGATCGAGGAATTGCGCGCCGAACGCGCCGAAGAGAAGAAGGCCGCCGCCGAAGCCGCGCAGGAAGCGGAAGCTGCCGCCTGGCTCGAAAACAAGCGCGCGAGCGAGGCCGAAGCCGAAGGCTGACACTTACGTTTCGAAAATTACCGAAGGGCGGGAAAGTAAGCACTTTTCCGCCCTTTTCGCTTGTCAGCAGGCCCCGGCTTGCGCCATGCAACTGACATGTCTGTCAATAAGCGCTTCCCAATCCCGTCCGGCACTTACGGCCACGCGCAACCCTGGAACAGCGCGATCTATGCCGAACCCCTGCCGATCATTTTCGAACGGCAGGCGAAGGCACGCCCGAACGCGGTGCTGGCCGAATTCATGGGGCGCGACTTCACCTATTCCGAACTCTACGCCGAGGCACGCCGCTTTGCTGCCGGGCTGATCGAGCGCGGGATCGGGCCCAAGGACCGCGTCGGCCTGTTCCTGCCCAATGTGCCCGCTTACGTCGCTGCCTATTACGGAGCGATGATGGCGGGTGCGGTGGTCGTCAATTTCTCGCCGCTCTACACGGCGGAAGAGCTGGCCGCGCAGGTCGAGGATTCAGGCACGCGCCTGCTGGTCACGCTCGATTCGCCGATGCTGCTGCCGACTGCGGTGGATGTGATCGACCGCTCCTCGCTCGAAACGCTGGTCGTTGCCCGGCTGGCGGACGCGCTGCCGAAAATGAAGAGCCTTGCGCTGCGCACGCTCGGCCGCAAGCAGATCGCCTCAGTGCCCTCGCGGTCCGATGTCGGCCAGTGGAGTGACTGGCTGGGCCGCGATACCGGCGGATTTCCCGACCTTTCCGCCGACGATCTCGCTCTGCTGCAATATACCGGCGGGACCACCGGCACGCCCAAGGGCGCGATGCTGAGCCACGCCAATCTGGCGAGCAATGCGATCCAGGTCGACATGATCGACCCGTTCGATCCCAACGAGCCGGACAGCGTGCTCGGCGCTCTTCCGCTGTTCCACGTTTTCGCCAACACCTGCGTCTTGAACCGCACGGTGGTGAAGGGCGGACGGATCGTGATGCTGCCGCGCTTCGATGCGGGACAAGTGCTGAAGACGATCACGAACAGCCGCCCGCGCGCCTTTCCCGGCGTGCCGACCATGTTCCAGGCGCTTCTCGACCACCCCGATTTCGCGAAGACCGATTTCTCTTCGCTGCAGATCTGCATCTCGGGCGGCGCGCCGCTGCCCGCCCCGGTGCGCGAGAAATTCGAGAAGGGCACCGGCGTGCGGCTGGTCGAAGGCTACGGCCTGACCGAAAGCGCGGGCGTCGTCTCCACCAATCCGTATGAAGGCACGCGCAAGCCCGGCACGATCGGACTGCCGATCCCGGCGACGCAGATCCTGCTGCTCGACAAGGAAGACCCGACGCGTCTCGCGCCCGATGGCGAGCCGGGCGAGCTAGCCGTGCGCGGCCCGCAGGTGATGTGCGGATACTGGAACAAGCCGGAGACGCAGGCCGACGCCTTTGCGCGCTTCAACGGCGAGGACTGGCTGCGGACCGGCGATGTCGCCGCGATCGACGAAGACGGCTTCCTCGCCATCGTCGACCGGATCAAGGACATGATCGCAGTTGGCGGCTTCAAGGTCTTCCCGAGCCAGGTCGAGCACGTGCTGTTGCAGCATCCCGCGATCAAGGAAGTGCTCGTGATCGGCGTGCCCGACGAGTATCGCGGCGAAGTGCCCGAAGCCTATGCAGTCCTGAATGAAGGCGAGAGTGCGACCGGCGAAGAGCTGGCCGCCTGGCTCAACGGTCGCATCGGCAAGCACGAGCGGGTCGCTCGCGTGGTGCTGCGCGACGATCTACCCAAGACCATGATCGGTAAGCTGGACCGCAAGGCGTTGCGGGCCGAAGTCCTCCCGAATTGAGAGAATAGAGCGCGGGTGGAGATCGTCTCCACCCGCTTGAATCGGCTCAGTTGGCGACAGCCAGCTTCGGCTCGTCGGCCTTGGAGCCTGCGGCGGGCTTGGCGGATTTGGTCTCGCCGCGCGGAGCGAAACGGCCCTCGACCTGCGCGCCCTGTTCGATGGTCAGCGCGTCGTAATGCACGTCGCCATCGATGCGGGCGGTCTTGAGAATGGTGAGATCGCGCGCCGTGATCGAACCGGTCACGCGGCCCGCCAGACGCGCGGTTTCCGCCGTCACGCCGCCATTGATCGTGCTGCCTTCGCCCTGGACCAGGGCGGAACAGGCGATGTCGCCTTCGACATTGCCGTCGACGTGAAGATCGGCCGAAGCCGTGATATCGCCCTTCACGGAAATATCCGTGCCGAGCACCGAGAAGGTGGAATTGCCGTTGCGGGGGGTCATGGCTCTCTCGTTATTGCTGCGCGCGCGGAGCGTCGCTGCGGGCTTTTTCGAGAACATCGGGGGCTCTCTCCAGAAATGTGCGGGGATTGACGGCGCGTCCGTTCAGGCGAACCTCGAAATGCAGGTGCGATCCGGTCGAACGCCCGGTGCTGCCCATGGCGGCGATGCGCTCGCCCGAGCGAATTTCAGCGCCGCGCTTGACGTTGAAGGCGGACAGGTGGGCATAGCGCGTGATCAGGCCGTTGCCGTGATCGATTTCGACCACCTTGCCGTAACCCGACTTCACGCCGACGAAGCTGACCCGGCCATTGGCAGCGGCCTGGATCGGCGTGCCGATGGGGCCGGCGAAATCGAGGCCGCTATGCATTGCGCCGCCGCCGGTGAAGGGATCGCGGCGTGGGCCGAAGCCGGACGACATGCGCACGACGGAAGCCGGCATCACCTGCGGGACGGAATCGAGCGTCAGTTCGAGCGCGCCCATCCGCGCAAGGCTGATGCCCAGGCGTTCGAAACGCGGATCGATCGGGCCGCCTGATGCGCTGACGAACTTCTCCAAGGGACCACCCATCGCCTCGCGTTCGGCCTGGCGCAGCACGGTGGCGGGGTTGAGGCCGAGTTCGCGCAGCGCCGCTTCGGCGCGTTCCGCCCGGGCATCTGCAAAGCGCGTCATCCCGTCGACGAAAGCGAGCTGGCGCGCTTCGATCCGGGCGAGGGCTGCGGCTTCGGGAATGGCGGCGCTGACCTTGCCGACCATCGCCTGCGTTTCGGCGGTGTCCTTGCCATCGGCCTTGCCGCCCTGCGTATGGAGATCGGAGACTTTCACGTCTTCCGGCAGCGCGGCGACCATGTCTTCGATGAAATCCTGGCGGCGCTGAAGGTCTTCGGCGACCGTATCGATATCGTCGCGATAGGTCGCGAGCCGCTCTTCCGAATCGGCGACCTTCGCGGCGCGCGTCATCAAGGCGGCGCGTTCGGCCGAAGCTTCGTATTGCGCATAGGCCATCGCTCCCATGCTGCCGGTCATGCCGATGACGGCGGCACCGATCAGCGCGGCGGCGCCGATCTGCAAGCGCGATGAAATGGTGACGAAGCGGACCTTGCCGTCCGAGCGCATGAAGAACTCGCGTTCCGGAAACCAGGCGCGCATGCGCTGCGTCCAACCGCGAGCGGTATCGTTCTTTTTCAAAGCGACCCCATCCTGTGTTGTCTTATACGATCCGCCGGGGTGCCTAGCGAGCGATCTGCCGGAATGCGAATCCATGACCCGGAAAATGGCCGAATCGACGGGTTCGCGGGATGAAGCGTTTTGGTTCCCGAAAAAATCGATAAAAAATCGGGAACGAATCGCGAATTTTGCGTTGTGTCTGGCCTCGCCAATCGTGTCCTGACAGCGATCGGGGCAGGTGATACGCTCCGTCCGATGGTTCCGAACGCTCCACTCGTCGCCGGCCTGCCCCGTATCGGTCTCTTGGGCGGCAGCTTCAATCCGGCTCATGGCGGCCACCGCCGCGTCTCTTTGTTCGCGGCACGCGCGCTCGGTCTCGACGAGGTGTGGTGGCTGGTCTCTCCCGGCAATCCCCTGAAGCCGAAGGAGGGGATGGCACCGCTTGCCGCACGCTATGCCTCGGCGCTGAGTCAATCTCGCCGCGCACCGATCCGGCCCACGGCGATCGAGCGGGAATTGGGCACGCGCTACACCGTCGACACGCTGAAAAAGCTGGTGCGGCGCTATCCCATACGCGAATTCGTCTGGCTGATGGGGTCCGACAATCTCGCCCAGTTCCACCGCTGGCGCGACTGGCGCGAAATCGCGCGGACGATGCCGATTGCGGTCATCGCGCGTCCGGGTTATGATGCGTCCGCCTTCGCGAGCCCCGCGATGGCCTGGCTGCGGCGCTACCGCACACCCGCCGCCGGTTTCGCGAACAGGGCCCGATGGAGCGCTCCGGCACTGGTAATCCTGCGTTTCGATCCCGACCATCGCTCGGCAACGGCCATTCGCCGCGCCGATCCCGATTGGTCGGCCCGCATGGCAGACACCGCCGGATACGACCGATTGCGCGACCGCCTGACACATCGCCCCATTCCCGCACAAGCATCGCGCGCGGTTTCATGAAGCCCATGACGCGCGCCTTCCCATCCTTCGAGGAGCACACCATTCCTTCATGCCCCAAGCCCACACTTCTTCCGCGAGCGAAGCCCGCACCAAGGCACCCCCGATGAGCGGCAGCGAAACCGATTCGCTGCTGGCGCTCGTTCTCGAGCATCTCGACGACGATCAGGCGCAGGATATCGTCACGATCGACCTCGAAGGCAAAAGCTCGATCGCCGATCACATGGTGATCGCTTCGGGCCGCTCGACGCGCCAAGTGGCCGCAATCGCCAACAAGCTGGCCGAAAAGGTCAAGCAGGCCGGGTTCGGTCCGGTGAAGCTGGAAGGCCTGCCCGCCGCCGACTGGGTGCTGCTCGATGCGGGCGACGTGGTGGTGCACCTGTTCCGCCCCGAAGTGCGCAGCTTCTACAATCTCGAACGCATGTGGGCCTTCGGCGACGCGCCGCCCGTCGCAGGAATGGCGTAGGTTTTTCGAACCCGCCTCCGCGGGTTCGTCCTCGGTGCTTTTCCTCCCTTCGGTCGGGCACCTGCGGGGCGGGCGCGTGCCCTTGCGGTCCGCTGGTCGCGGACCGTTCCCTGCCCATAGCGCTGGCTTGGTCGCGGAGCTCGGACCCGATAGGGTCCGCAAGGCCGACCGGCCGCCCGCAGCGCCGTGAGGCGTGAGGATATCGCAGCCGCGGAGGCGGCTGCGCAAACAAGGGTTCTCCATGCTCCTTCACGTCATCGCTCGCGGAAAGATCGCGCGTTCGCCCGAGGCGGAGCTGGTCGCGCGCTACGAGAAGCGGATCGCCTGGCCGGTCAAATTCACCGAACTGCCTGAGACGGGGGGCAAGGTCTCCGATCCGGCAAGCCCGCATCGCACCGTCCTTCTCGACGAGCGCGGCAGGGACCTGACCTCGCGCGAATTCGCCACCATTCTCGAACGCTGGCGGGACGAGGGCGTGCGCGAAGCGCGCTTCGTGCTCGGCGCGGCAGACGGGCATTCGCGTAAGGAGCGCGAGGACGCAGACCTGCTGCTCGCTTTCGGCAAGGCCACCTGGCCGCATCTGCTGGCGCGCGCCATGCTGGCCGAACAATTATACCGCGCGACCACCATCGTCGCCGGTCATCCCTATCATCGCGACTGAGCCCCTATCATCCAAGCGTAGATTGCGGCATCTGGCAGCATGATGCGCCCGGGGCTCGCCTTTGCCGTTACCGTTTTCGGTCTCGCCGGACTGAGCGGCGCGGCCATCGTGTCGAGCCCGATCACGGCGCAGACCGCGCTCGACGCGCGCTTTTCCGATGCGCCCGATGCGCAGCGCGCACTGGACCGGGCGCAGCGGCGCAGCGCGCAGGCGCAGAACCGGGCCGCTCGCTTCGAGGCGCGCGCGGCAAGCGCCAGCGAGGCTTCCGCCAAGGCGCAGGCCGAGGCCGCAGCGCTCGCCGCGCGGGTCCAGCAGGCCGAAGCCGCGATCGGGGTGGCGGAAGCGGAGCTCGCTCTGGTCCAGTCCGAAAGGCGCCGGATCGACCTGCGGCTTGCCGAGCGGCGCGAACCGATCGTCCGGCTGACCGGCGCCCTGCAGACGCTGGTGCGGCGCCCGCTGTCGTTCAGCGTTCTGGCACCGGGATCCCTGCGCGATACCGTCTATCTCGGCGCAGTGCTCGACAGCACGGTGCCGCTGGTGCGCGAAAGCACGGCCGATCTGCGCGCGGAGCTCGATCGGTCGCTGGAATTGCAGAACGAGGCACGCGAGGCCCTTGCAAACCGGCGCGGGGCCGAGCGGCGCCTGACCGAACGGCGAACCGAGCTGGTCGCCATGGCTCAGCGCGAACGCCTTGCCGCCCGGCGTGCCCGCGGGGCCGCCGATCGCGAGGAATTGCGCGCGCTGGCGCTGGGCGAACAGGCGCGCGATCTCGATGGGCTGGTGGAACGGCTCGAAGCGGTCGGATCGCTGCGCGAGCGGCTGGCGGCCTTGCCCGGACCGGTCTTACGGCCTTCCGAGCCGGGATCTGCGAGCGCGCGCGTGAGTGATCGGGCGGGCGCTACCCCGCCGACGCCGACGCCGTCCGCCACCGCGCCGCCATCCGATTACCGCCTGCCGGTCGATGGGCAATTGGCCGCAGCCTTCGGCGCGCCGGGCGAGGGGGGCGTGCGCGCGACCGGCCTGTCCCTTATCCCGCGTGCGGGGGCGCAGGTCGTGGCACCGGGCGCGGGCCGGGTGGTCTTTGCCGGTCCCTATCGCGGCTATGGACGGATCGTCATCATCGAACACGCCAATGGCTGGACCAGCCTTGTGACCGGGCTCGGCAATCTGGTGGCGCGTGTGGGGCAGGACGTGGTCGCAGGATCGCCGGTCGGCATGGCAGAGGCCGGAAATCCCACGGTTACGCTCGAATTGCGGCGCGGCGGCGATCCGGTCAATCCGCTCGACTACATCGACTGAACCGGCGAGCGGACGGGCCGGACCGCGTGGCGATCCTAATCTGGTGTTCATGGCCCGGAAGCGATAATACGGTCAGCAAACAGGATTGGACCGCGCCCAGATGAAATTCGCCGAACTCGCCCGCAGCGCCGCGCTCGTCACCGCGCTTGCGCTGATTCCCGCCACGACGGCGGGCCTCGCCCAGGTCGAAGGGCGCGCGGGACCGGAATTTTCCAAGGTTTTCGCGGTCTATCAACGGATCAAGGCAAGCTATGTCGAGGAAGTCGACGATCAGACGCTGATCGACGGCATGATCGATGGGATGCTGGCCGCGCTTGATCCGCATTCGGCCTATCTCGACGGGTCCGATCTGGACCGGCTCGAAACCATGATCGACGGCAATTATTCGGGCCTCGGCCTGTCGGTGATCATGGAGGACGGGGCGGTCAAGATCATCTCGCCCTTCCGCGGCAGCCCGGCGGACAAAGCCGGGATCAAGGCGGGCGATTTCATCACGCATTTGGACGGCAAGCTGATCTATGGCGGCGAGCTGGACGATGCCGTGGCGCAGATGCGCGGGCCTGCGGGCACTGCGATCCGGCTAACCGTGTTCCGTCCCGGTCGTGACGAACCGTTCGACGTCACCGTGACGCGCGGCGTGATCGAGCTGGAGCCGGTGACGCACGAATTGATGGACGGGAATATCGGCCACATCATGGTCAACGAATTCTCACGCGATGTCGGCGCCGATGTGCTGGCATCATGGGAAGCGTTGCAGCAGGAGGCCAGCGGGCGGTTGAACGGCCTGGTGCTCGACATGCGCTCCAATCCCGGCGGTTCGCTGGACGAGGCGGTCGCGCTGTCGGACCTGTTCCTCGACGATGGCCGGATCGTGTCGCAACGCGGGCGCATCCGCGGCGAGAATATCGTCTACAACGCCGAAACCGTGTTCCGTGGCGACATTGCCGAAGGGATTCCGATCGTGGTCCTGATCGATGCGGGTTCGGCCTCCGCGTCCGAAATCGTGGCCGGGGCCCTGCAGGATCATCGCCGCGCGGTCGTCATGGGCGATCGCAGCTTCGGCAAGGGCAGCGTCCAGTCGCTTCTCCCGCTCGGCAGCGACGCCGCGCTCAAACTGACGACGGCACGCTATTATACCCCCTCGGGACATTCGGTGCAGGAAGGCGGGATCAAGCCGGACATCGCCGTGCCGCAGCTCTCCGATCCCGATCTGGCGCAGCGTTCGCGCTTCATCATGCGCGAATCGGATTTGCGCGGCCATCTGGTGAACGAATTGGGGCTGGAGGATTCCGCGCTCGAAACCGACAAGCGGGACGATCCGCGCTTCAAGCTCACGGCGGAGGAGTTGAAGGAGCAGGGAATCGAGGATTTCCAGCTCCATTACGCCGTCGACACGCTGCGCCGGGCGAGCCCTAACGCCATGGCGAGTGCCCCGCGCAAATCTGCAGCGAAGCGAAATTAAAGCTGTGGCGCCGATCTCGACAGCGCCGGTCCGCCCTGTACCCGGCCGGGTGAAGCTGGCCCAATTGCTGGCGCTGGCGATCCCGGCGCTGTTGCTGGGTGGGGCCTATATTTCCGAATTCGTTTTCGGACTGCATCCGTGCGAAATGTGCTGGTGGCAGCGTTGGCCCCATTTCGCTGCCGTCGGACTGGCGCTCCTGTCGTTTGCAGTGCCGTTGCGAGTGCTTTTTACCGGGCTTGCAGCGCTCGCTATTCTGGTGTCGGGCCTGATCGGCCTGTTCCATGCGGGCGTCGAATATGGCTGGTGGGAAGGCATCACCGGCTGCGCCACCATCGTGGCGAGCGAGGGGACCAGCGCGCTCGATGCGATCATGAACGCGCCGATGATACGCTGCGACGAGGCGCCGTGGGACCTGTTCGGGATCTCGCTCGCCGGATGGAATTTCCTCGTCTCCACCGCGAGTGCGCTCGCGATCCTTTCTCTGCTCGTAAGGAGCCGATCCAATGTCTCGCGATAATTCGAACCCCAAGCCGTTGCGCCCCGAAATCGAACGGATGATCCGCGTCGATCAGGCCGGGGAATTCGGCGCGACGCGCATCTATAAGGGCCAGCTCGCCGTGATGGGCAATCGCGGGCCCCACTCGGCAGAAATCGCCGGAATGGCCGAACAGGAAGAAGGGCATCGCGCGCGTTTCGATGCCATGATGGCCGAACGCGGCGTGCGGCCGACCGCGCTCCAGCCCTTCTGGTCGATCGCAGGCTATGCGCTCGGCGCGGGCACGGCGCTGCTCGGTCCGGAGGCCGCGATGGCCTGCACCGCTGCAGTCGAGGAAGAGATCGACCGGCATTATTCCGAGCAGCTCGATCGCCTTGCGGAGACGGGCGACGAACCGGAATTGAGCGCGATGATCGAGGAATTCCGCGAAGACGAGCGCGAACATCGCGATGCGGCGCTGGCCGCCGGGGCGGAACGCGCGCCCGCCTATCCGGTGCTGTCCGGACTGATCCGCCTGGGTTGCCGCGCGGCGATCAAGATTTCCGAGCGCGTCTGAGGCCGGAACCGCGCCGCCCCTTCGCGCGCTTCATTCACAGTTCACCGCTCCGCGTCTCTACCGGAGCGAACCTGATTTCGGAGACGACTCTCATGATCCGCCGCCTTACCGCATCCCTGCTGGCCGCCACCGCCGCGCTGACCGCGATCCCCGCCGCCGCGCAGGACGAGGCGGGCGACAAGGTCAACATGGTCATCGTCTATGGAGACGATGCCGCGCCGGAGCCTGTCGCCAACGAGATCGTCGTCGTCGCACGCCTTCCCGAAGCGGACCGATTCCGCATTCCTGAAACGCTCCGTTACAGCGACAACCCCGCGAACAAGTCCTGGGCTTCGCGCGTCGAACGGCTCGATATCGTCGGCGATTTCGGGACTCTGTCCTGCTCCGCCGCCGGAGCGGGTTCCGAAACCGGCTGCACCCAGGCGATGATCGAAGCCGCCTATGCCGACCGCGCCAGCGGATCGACCGTGCGCTTTGCACAACTGATCGAAGCCGCGCGCCAGGAACGCCTCGCCACGATCGACGAGGATGCCGCTGCGGAGCAGGAGCGCGTCGAAGCGATCGAGGATGCGTATATGGAGCGTCTGCAGCAGGAACGCGATGCCGAGGTGCCGGAGACGACTGCCGCCGATACCTCACTTCCAACGCTCGACGGCGCCGATCGCGGCCCGCCGGCCACGCCGTCCAAGGATACGCCGTTCGACGATGACAGCGAAACGGCGCAACCGCTCGGGGCTCAGGTTCCGGCGCGCGATCCGCAGTAATGAGCCGGCGATTGCGACCGCGCTGAGATCCGCTCCAGCTTTTAACCTTTGCGCGCTATAGGCACCGGCCATGGCGCGCAAAATCCTCTCGGTCTTCGGCACGCGGCCTGAAGCCATCAAGCTCTTCCCGCTGATCCATGCGTTGGAGCGTGACGATCGCTTCGTCTCGCGAACCTGCATTTCCGCGCAGCATCGCGGCATGCTGGATCAGGTGCTTGCGATTGCGGATATCGCGCCCGATCACGATCTCGACCTGATGACGCCGGGCCAGACGCTCGACGAATTGACCGCGCGCGCCCTGACCGGGATCGGCCGCGTTCTCGATACGGAAAAGCCCGACTGGGTGGTTGTGCAAGGCGATACCACCACCGTTATGGCAGGCGCGCTTGCAGCCTATTACCGCCAGATTCCGGTCTGCCATGTCGAGGCGGGTCTGCGCTCGGGCGATATCCACCACCCCTGGCCCGAAGAGGTCAATCGCAAGGTCGTCGGCAGTTTCGCCGCCTTGCATTGCGCGCCGACCGAGACGGCGGCGGCGGCGCTTCGGCGTGAGAATGTCGATCCGGAGAGCGTGCGTGTCACCGGCAACACCGTGATCGACGCGCTTCACTGGGTGACGCAGCGTATCGAGCGCGAACCCGATCTCGCCTCGGGCCTCGCAGAGCTGGAGCGGCGCTTCGCTGGCAAGCGGATCATCGGCATGACCAGCCATCGGCGGGAAAATTTCGGCGAAGGGATGCGCGGGATTGCAGACGCGGTGAAGCGGATTGCGGCGCGGCCCGATGTGGCGGTGATCTTCCCGGTCCACCTCAACCCGAATGTGCGCGAAGTCATGAATGCAGAGCTTTCCGGGCTCGACAATGTCGCTCTGATCGAACCGCTCGACTATCCCCATTTCGCGCGGCTGCTCGACATATCCTATCTGATGCTCAGCGACAGCGGCGGCGTTCAGGAAGAAGCGCCTGCGCTCGGCAAGCCCGTGCTCGTCATGCGCGAGACGACCGAGCGGCCCGAGGGTGTCGAAGCGGGCACCGCCCTGCTTGTCGGGACCGATCCCGATCGCATCGTGGCAGAGACGGTTCGTCTGCTCGACGACGAAGCCGCTTACGCCGCGATGGCCCGCGCGCACAATCCGTTCGGCGACGGCAAGTCCGCAGACCGAATCTCCGACCTTCTGGCGGGCTAGACGCGCGTCTCAATCCAGCGCGTGGTAGCGCTTGAACCAGTCTACGAAACGCGGGAAGCCTTCGGCTGCCGATACCGTCGGCTCGAAGCCGAGATCGTCGCGGATCGGATCGATATCGGCGTAGGTCTGCGGAACGTCCCCCGGCTGCATGGGGAGCATTTCAAGCTCTGCCTTGCGCCCGCATGCCTCCTCGATGATAGCGATGACATCCATCAGCTGTTCGGGCCGGTTGTTGCCGATATTATAGAGCGCGTGGGGGGCCGCGCTGCCGCCCGGCTTGATGGCGCCATCGTCTGCGGGAGGTGAATAGAGGCAGGCGAGAACGCCCGAGACGATATCGTCGATAAAAGTGAAGTCGCGCCGCATTTGCCCTTCGTTGAACACCTTGATCGGGCGGCCCGACAGGATCGCATCGGTGAATAGCCACGGCATCATGTCCGGGCGCCCCCATGGACCATAGACTGTAAAGAATCGCAGCCCGGTCAGTGGGATACGGTAGAGATGCGCGTAGGTCTCGCTCATTAGCTCGTCCGCCTTCTTGGTTGCGGCATAGAGCGAATAAGGATGATCGACGCGGTCCTCGACGCTGAAGGGCACCTTGTCGTTGCCGCCATAGACCGAGCTGGAGCTGGCATAGACCATATGCCCGATTTCGCGATGGCGCGCGATTTCGAGGAGGTTCAAATGCCCCACCACATTCGCCTCGACATAGGCACGCGGATTTTCGAGTGAATAGCGCACGCCCGCCTGCGCGCCGAGATGGACGATACGGTCGAATTTCAGCCCATCCAGTTTGCTTTCCAGAGCGGCCGCATCGGCGAAATCGCCTTCGATCGAGGTGAAGGCATCGCCCGCCGCATTCTCGACCCGCGCGATCCGGTCACGCTTAAGCTTCGGGGAATAATAGGCGTTGAACGAGTCGATCCCGATGACGCTTTCTCCGCGCGCGCAGAGCGTTTCGGCAACCGCCGATCCGATGAAACCCGCCGCCCCAGTAACCAGAACCGTCATATTCGCGCCCTTCGAGCCGATCCGGCCTCGCTATGAAAAATCGCTGCGGTTACTGCAATGTTTACCCGCCCCCGGCTAGGGGCAGCACAAACGAGACGGGACTTTCAACAATGCGCGGCGATTCCAAACCGACTGTGTGTGTAATCGGGCTGGGCTATATCGGCCTGCCCACGGCGGCAATCATCGCGCGGGCAGGCTGTCCCGTCCATGGCGTCGACGTGACGCAAAGCGTGGTCGACACGATCAATCGCGGCGAGATTCATATCGAGGAAGTCGATCTCGACGGTCTGGTTCAAGCCGTGGTCCAGCGCGGTATGCTCAAAGCCTCGACCGAGGTGGCGGAGGCTGATGTATTCGTGGTCGCCGTGCCGACACCCTTCGCCAAGGACGGAGCACACACGCCGGATACGAGCTATGTGATGGATGCCACGCGCAAGCTGGCGCGCGTCCTGAAGAAGGGAGATACGGTCATTCTGGAATCGACCTCGCCGGTCGGCACGACAGAAGAGATGGTGGACGCGATCGCGCAGGAGCGGCCCGATCTCGCTTTGCCCGGTCGCTGCGAGGGAACGCCCGATGTTTCGATCGCCTATTGCCCCGAACGTGTCCTGCCCGGCAGGATCCTCGAAGAACTGACGCATAACGACCGTTCGATCGGCGGGATCACGCCGCGGTGCGCGCGCAAGGCGCTCGCTTTCTACAAGCGTTTCGTGAAGGGCGAATGCGTGGTCACCGATGCGCGCAGCGCGGAAATGACAAAGCTGGTCGAAAATGCCTTCCGCGACGTCAACATCGCCTTCGCCAACGAACTCTCGATGATCGCGGACCGGCAGGGGCTCGACGTGTGGGAAGTGATCCGCCTCGCCAATCGCCACCCGCGCGTGAACATCCTTCAGCCGGGGCCGGGCGTGGGCGGCCACTGCATCGCGGTCGATCCATGGTTCATCGTCCACGGAGCTCCCGAAGAAGCCAAGCTGATCCGCCAGGCGCGCGAGACGAACGATGCCAAGATGCACCACGTGCTCGACCGGGCAAGGGCGCTCATCGCCGAGCATTCGAAAGCAAAGATCGGGTGCCTTGGCCTCGCTTTCAAAGCCAATATCGACGATTTCCGCGAAAGCCCGGCGCGCTTCGTGGCTGCGAACCTGGCGCGCGAATACGGCGAGCGCATCCAGATCGTGGAACCCTTTGCCGCCGAATTACCGACGGAATTCGACGGCAGCGGTGCCAGCCTGGTCGATATCGATGACGCTCTGGAAGAGTGCGGCGTGCTGATCGTGCTGGTGGATCACGACGTCTTCAAGGCCATCCCGGCCGAGGAACGCGCAGCGGCCGCCGTTTACGATACGCGAGGGATTTGGCCGAGCTAGCTTAACGGTGGCATGCCGGCTGGACGGGCTACCAGCCTTGTTCAACTCGCCGGGATTTGTGCCGTATTGAGCCCGGATTCCGAGACGTATTCGGGAACTAGGCGGCGCAGGATCGAGAGCGCGGTCTCCCGGTCACCATCCAGAAAGCACGCGTGCAGCCTGTCGAGCATAGGCATCAGCTCGCTTTCTTCCAGGCTGTATTCGTGCGCATGCATAATCCGCGGATGACGCGTGGGGCGGCTTTCGCTGTCGATCAGCAATTCTTCGTAAAGCTTCTCTCCGGGGCGCAGCCCGATCTCCACGATCTCGATGTCGCCGTCGGGATTGTTCTCGTCTCGCACCGTACGGCCCGACAATTCGATCATGCTGCGCGCCAGATCGTAGATGCGGATCGGTGCACCCATATCGAGCAGGAAGACTTCGCCGCCTTCCGCCATCGCGCCAGCCTGGATGACGAGCTGCGCCGCTTCCGGAATGGTCATGAAGAAGCGGGTTATGTCGCGATGGGTGAGCGTGACAGGCCCCCCGGCACGGATCTGGCGCTCAAATTGCGGCACGACGGAACCGCTCGATCCGAGCACATTGCCAAAGCGCACCATTGCGAAACGTGTCTTGTCCGGGGTTTTGGCAAGCGCCTGAAGGACGAGTTCGCACACTCGCTTGGACGCGCCCATGACGTTGGTGGGGCGTACGGCCTTATCGGTACTGATCAGGACGAAATGCGAGACGCCATTGGCCTTTGCGGCAAGCCCTGCATTGAGCGTGCCATCGATATTGTTGCGAAGTCCGCTGACGACATTGGCTTCCACCAGTGGCACGTGCTTGTAAGCTGCGGCGTGAAATACGGTGTCTGGGCGCCAGCGCGAAAAGAGCCGATCGACCTGGGGGCGGTCGGCCATGTTGATGAGCTGCGGGACGATTTCGGGTCCCGATACCCCATCGAGACCGGAAAACCCGGTCATCTCGCGCTCGATCAGATACAGATTGTGTTCGCTTACTTCGGCGAGGATCAGTCGCTTGGGATGCGCACGGACTATCTGGCGGCACAATTCGCTCCCGATCGAGCCTCCGGCTCCGGTTACGAGGACCGTCTTGTCTCGAATGGTGCGGCTCAGCAGCAAGTCGTTGGGCGCTACCGAGGTCCGTCCAAGCAAGTCTTCGATCCGGATCTCGCGCAGGTCCGAAACCGACACCTTTCCATCGACGAGGTCGGCCACGCTCGGCAACAATTGAACGCTGACGTCCAGCCCGGTGAGCGTCCCGATAATCTCCTTGCGCCGTTCCCGAGAAATGGATGGCATGGCGAGAAAGATTGTGTCGATGGCATGACGTTCGATCAGCGCGGCCAGCCGCTCCGAATGATGGACGGTCAGGCCGTCGAGACGCTGCCGGTCCAAACGAATGTCGTCGTCGGCATAGGCGATCAGAGAGAAGCCCGGATCGTGCCTGATGGAGGAAGCCAATTGCTGTCCGGATGCCCCGGCCCCGTAGATCAGGCACCGCTTGACCTCGATCCCACCATTCGCTCCGAAAAGCTCGACTAATACATATCGCGCCATGATCCGTGAGATCGCGGTCAGGAGAAAAAACAGGATTGGAAACAGGATCGCGATAGTTCGCGGAATTCCGTCGAACTGGAAGAAGGTGAAAATCAGGATCAGTGGGATGGCGAGAATGCCGACCGCATGCGCCAATTGGAGAATGGTGCCGGATCCGGCAAACCGGAAGATGTGGCGATATGCGCCGGTCGCGAAGAAGATGATCGGAAAAAGTAGCAGGGTAACAGCGGTAAAAGTCACCAAAGGCGGCGACCAAGGCATCCATTCGCTAAGCCTTAGCGAAAAGGCGAACCACGCAGAAAGCGCACAGGTCACTGCGTCGGCAGACAAGACGAGCGCACGCTTTTTCCAGCGATCAAGCGCGAGAAGATCTCTGACGGCGGAGGAAAATATCTGCCCCGCGTAAGCTTCAACTTTTGATATATTCGACACGACTGTTTTTACCAAGACCGTTCGACGGGAAAGTCGAAAGCGCTACCTGCATTCTATGAGGCGGTAAATGAACGAAAAACACTCCTAATTCAAACCAATCCAATATCCGGCGCATCTTCCTGCTTCATGCCCACCACATGATAGCCGGCATCGACATGATGCGTTTCGCCCGTCACGCCGGATGACAGGCGCGAAAGCAGGTACAGACCGGCGCCACCGACGTCCTCGATCGTGACATTGCGGCGCAGCGGCGAATTCAGCTCGTTCCATTTCAGGATGTAGCGGAAATCGCCGATGCCGCTTGCCGCGAGGGTCTTGATGGGCCCCGCACTGATCGCGTTGACGCGGATGTTCTTGGGGCCCAAATCGTTGGCGAGATACTGGACGCTCGTTTCCAGCGCAGCCTTGGCGACGCCCATCACGTTGTAATGCGGAATGACCTTTTCCGCACCGTAATAGGTCAGGGTCAGGATCGATCCGCCTTCTGGCATCATGTCGGCCGCGCGTTTGGCCACCGCGACGAGGCTGTAGGCCGAGATGTTCATCGTCATCAGGAAATTGTCGAGGCTGGTGTCGACATATTTGCCGCGCAATTCGTTCTTGTCTGAAAAGCCGATCGCGTGGACGACGAAATCGATCGTCTCCCACCGCTCTTTCAGACTGTCGAAGGCACGGTCCAGCGCATCCATGTCCGACACGTCGCATTCGAAGACGAAATCGCTGCCGAGCTGTGCGGCAAGCGGTTCGACGCGCTTCTTCAGCGCTTCGCCCTGATAGGAAAACGCGATCTCCGCGCCCTGGTCAGCCAATTCCTTGGCAATGCCCCAGGCCAGCGATTTGTCGTTGGCCAGGCCCATGATCAGGCCGCGTTTTCCGGCCATCAATCCGCTCATGCTTCGTCCTTTTCCAATTCGCGCTCCTCCGCCATGTCCCGTTCGAGCGCGGCGCGCCGATCATCGTCGTCATGGCCGAGGGATTTGATCTCTTCCTCGGGCGTTTCCGCCAGCGCGGCGTTCAATTCGGCTCCGATAACCACTCCGAGCCCGACCAGCCAGAAGAAGAATAGCGCCACCATGATTCCGGCAAGGCTTCCATAAGTGAGATCGTATGTGAAGAAGCTGCGCAACACCATCGGCAGCAGGGTCGTCACAGCCACCCACCACAAAGTCGTGAACAGGACGCCGGGCCATTTGGGATAGCGGCGATGGCGATAGCGCGACGGAGTGAGCGTGAAGAAAATGAGATAGAGCGAACCGAACAGGCCGAACGCAGGCACGATGCGCGAGAGGCGCAGCGCCTGGATCAGATCCACCAGTTCGGGGAAATAGGCGTCGATGACTTGCTGGGCCGCGCCGATCACGAATTGCGCGATCAGCGACAGCATCAAGAGCAGAACTGCCCCGAGAATCACGCCGCTCGAAAACAAGCGGTATTTCCAGAATGCATGGGTCAGTTCGGTGCCATAGGCGCGGCGCAATATATCGCGGATCGTCTCGATCAGGCTGCCCACGGTCCACAGGGCGACGAGGGCGCCGAACCACAGAAGCCAACCGCTGCGCGCCTCGATCACGTCGCGCGCCACCGGCTCGATCACGTTTCCGACCACCGGGGGGAGGGCATAGAGCACCGCGTTGATGCTTGCCGCCCGCTCGCTTTCCTCCCCGATCAGGGAAAACAGCGCAGAGCCGAGAATGAAGAAGGGGAAGATCGAGAACATCGCCAGATAGGCGAGGTTGCCTGCATGGATGAAGCCGTCGTTGAAGGTGCCGATCCCGGCACGCTTGGCGACATTCCAGGCGCGCGTGCCGGGCCCGATTGTGTCGACGACGCGTTCCTGCAGGGTTTCGGCATGCTGGCGACGCGCTTCGGGAGAAAGCGACCGGACCTCGCGGTGCTCGGGGGGCGGAAGTTTTCCGGGCGGCAAGTCCTACGCTCCGAGACCGGCCCGTGGGTCGCCAGTATCCTTCCATCCTTCGAGGCGGCTCGCCAGCTCGCCGAGATCCTCGGGCAGCTGGATTTCGAGCGTGACCAACTGATCGCCGCGCGTGCCGGATTTGTTTGTAAAGCCCTTGCCCTTTAGGCGCAGCTTGGTGCCGCCGCTCGTGCCCGGCTTGATCGTCATCATCACCGGGCCATCCACCGTGGGAACGCGGACCTTGCCGCCGTTCACCGCTTCATCGAGCGTGATCGGCAGGTCGAAGCGCACATCGTCGCCTTCGCGGCGGTAGAGCTTGTGGCTCTCGATCTCGATCGTCACCAATCCATCGCCCGCGCCGCCGGGGCCTTGCTGGCCCTTGCCCTTGAGGCGCATCTGCGTGCCGCTTTCGACGCCCTTCGGCAGCTTCAGATCGATTGTCTTGCCATCGGACAGAGTAATCCGCTGCTGCTTCAAGGTCGCGGCATCGACGAAGGGGACGCGCAGGCGATAGGCGATGTCGGCGCCCTTCTGCTGGGGCGGCGCGCGGCGTCCTTGCCCGAACGGATTTCCGCCGCCCATATTCGGATTGCCCCGCTGACGGCCACCGCCGAACAGCCCGTCGAAAATGTCGCCGAGATCGACTTCCTCGCCACCGCCGAAGCCCTGGAAGTCTTCCGCGCGGAAACCGCGCTGGCCGCCGGGATTGAAGCCGCCCCGGCCTCCTCCCATGCCGCCACCACCCATACCCGCAAACGGATTGGCGGGATTGCCGTCGGCATCGATCTCGCCCCGGTCGAAGCGGGCGCGTTTGTCCTTGTCGGACAGGAGATCATAGGCATTGGTGACTTCGGAGAATCGTTCCGCCGCTTTCGGATTGTCCTTGTTGCGGTCTGGATGCAGCTCCTTGGCGAGCTTGCGATAGGCGCTCTTGATCTCCGCTTCGGAGGCGGTGCGCGCGACACCGAGGGTGGAATAGGGATCGGCCATGGTGTGTCAGCTAGGTGGGGCGGGCCCCAAGGGCAAGCGTCCAGAGCTTTTCACAGGCGCAAGCTGCCGCTAGGGCGCCGGGCATCGCAGCAAAAGGATCGAGCGATGGATAGAGATCGCAGTGCCATTCCGCAGACCGATCCCTTCGCCCTGTTCGAAGACTGGTTCGCCGAAGCGCAGGAGAGCGAGCCGAACGATCCCAACGCCATGGCGCTGGCCACCGCGACGCCCGATGGTGCGCCGTCGGTACGCATGGTGCTTTTGAAGGATCGCTCGGAAGACGGCTTCACCTTCTACACCAATGCCGAAAGCCGCAAGGGCCGGGAAATCCGGACCAACATGCAGGCCGCATTGCTGTTCCACTGGAAAAGCCTGCGTCGCCAGATCCGCATCGAAGGCCCGTTGAGCGAAGTGAACGCCGAGGAGGCCGACGCCTATTTCCATTCGCGCGCGCACGATTCGCAGATCGGTTCGGCGGCGAGCGACCAGTCCCGGCCTCTGCCCGATCGCCAGACGTATCTGGACCGGATCGAGGATCTGGCGGAGCGATATCCACAAGGCGATGTGCCGCGCCCCGCACACTGGACCGGTTTTCGTCTGAACCCGCGCCGGATCGAATTCTGGCTCGACCGGCCCAATCGCCTGCACGATCGTCGCGTGTTCGAGCGCGCGGGAGCAGACGCGAGCTGGACCGACACGCTGCTCTATCCGTGAGGCAGAGTACGCCACCCGATCGCGCGCTCCTGACGCGCAGCGCCGCGATCGCCTCGATCACGGTCGCGCTGATCCTGGTGGCGCTCAAGGCGTGGGCGAGCTGGCGGACGGGATCGACCGCGATGCTCGGCAGCCTCGCCGATTCGACTCTCGACCTCCTCGCCAGCGGGATCACGCTGTTCGCGGTCTGGTTCGCCAGCAAGCCCGCCGATCACAATCACCGTTTTGGTCACGGCAAGGCGGAAGCGGTGGCCGCGATGGTTCAGGTTATGCTGATCGCGGTGTCGGCGGCGGGTATCGCGCTGAGAGCGGGCGAACATCTGCTCGGAGGACAGGAGGTCGAGGCGGCGGGGGAAGGCATCGCGGTTTCGGTCATCGCGATTCTGGCGACGTTCGGACTGCTCGCCTGGCAACGTTACGTGATCTCGCGCACCCGGTCTGTCGCGATCCGCGCCGATTTCGCGCATTACCAGTCGGACCTGCTGCTGAACCTCGCCGTGATCGCAGCGTTGGTGCTCGACGATCTTCTGGGCCTCAACGGCGCGGACCCGATATTCGGCCTGCTGATCGCGGTCTGGCTGGTGCGCAGCGCGTGGCGCGCGGGCAGCGAGGCGATTGAGCATCTGATGGACGCCGAATGGCCCGAGGACAAACGCCGCCGCCTGGTCGAGGTGGTCGCGCGCCATGACGGGTTCTCGCGCCTCCACGATCTCAGAACGCGCACTGCGGGCGATATCGACATCGCGCAATTCCATATCGAGATGGACCCGGACCTGACCGTGCGCGAGGCGCACGACATGCTGGAGCGCGTCGAGAACGATCTGGAACAGACGTTTCCCGGCCTCGAACTGTTCATTCATATCGATCCGCGCGGCCAGATCGATGCGCCGGGCAACACGCTCGTCGAAGCCAATGAATTCGAGAAACTGGAGAAGCGCCCATGATCCGCCTGCCCTATTGGCATGTCGATGCCTTTGCCGACCGCCCGTTCGCCGGCAATCAGGCGGCGGTAATGCCGCTCGACCAATGGCTCGACGACGCGACCCTGCTGGCGATCGCGGAAGAGAACAATTTCGCCGAGACCGCCTTCCTCGTGAAGGACGAGACGGGGGAAGCGGACTGGGAACTGCGCTGGTTCACGCCCACCATGGAGATCCGCCTGTGCGGTCACGCCACGCTGGCGAGCGGCCATGTGCTGCTGGCACGCGACGGCGGCGAAAGAATCACGTTTCGCACCCGCAAAGCGGGCGTGCTGGAGGTGGCGCGCAGCGATTCGGGCTATGAACTCGGCCTGCCCCTGATCGAATCCAGTCCCGGCGAATGGCCCGAAGCAGTGGGCCTGTTGGGATCGAAGCCTCGGCAAATATCGCTGAATCCCGAAGGATATGGCGTATACCTGTTCGAAAGCGAGGAACAGGTCCGTGCCCTCGATCCCGATCTGCGCGGGCTTGGAAGCCTGGGCGACGATCAGTTCATCTGCACTGCACCGGGCGAGCGGACCGATGTCGTCAGCCGGGTGTTCGTGCCTGGCGGCGGTGTTGATGAAGACAGCTTCACCGGGTCCGCCCATGCTTGCCTGACGCATTTCTGGACCGAGCGGCTGCGACGCGACAGCTTCACCGCGCACCAGGCTTCAAGACGCGGAGGCGATGCGACATGCCGACGCGAAGGCGACCGCGCCATTCTGGGCGGCCAGTGCGTGACGGTGGTGGAGGGGGGCTTCCTGCTACCCTGACGGGAAACGCTCAGCTTTCCGGATACAGCTCGATCACATCGGCGGCCTGTTGCAGCATCGCTTCGCGTTGGGGTGCGTCGGAATGGCCCAGCCGCACCATCGTCACCTTCTTGCTCGGCGAGATCAGGACATATTGGCCCATATGGCCGATCATCGCGAACAGCGAATGCGGCGCGCGGTCGGGGAAGAGCGGGTGTTCGGCCCCGGTCATGCCTTTCACCGGGCGATTGAGCCAGGTCTGGAAACCGTATTGAGGACTCTCCGGACTGGGCGTCACCATCTTTTCCACCCAGGCGCGCGGGACCAGCTGGGTGCCGCGATAGGAGCCCTTGTTGCGCAGGAAATCGCCGAACCGGGCATAATCGCGCGCGGTCGCATGCATCAGGCTTCCACCGATCAGCGTGCCCGCTGCGTCGAATTCGGGCACGATGGATGTCATCGCCAGCGGTTCGAACAGCCGCGCCTGGAGATAGGTCGCCACTGCCCGGCGGCGGATATCGGGATCCTCGCTATCGGTCAGCGCCCGCGCCGCAATATCGGCGAGGATGACGGTGGTGTTGCTCGAATACTCGAACTTGCTGCCCGGCTCGGCCTCGAGCGGCTGTTCCTCCGCCCAGCCGGCCATATCGTCGCGCCCGTCGAGGAAGAGCATCCGGACTTCGCTCGATTCGTTCGGAACCGGGCCCGCCTCGGTATGATCAAGGCCCGAACGCATCTGGAGCAAGTGCCGCAGCGTGATCTCGCTGCGCGGATCGCCGGGGCGCTGCCAGCCGGGAACGGGGGCGGGCTCGTCCAGTCGCAACCGCCCGTCCGCCACCAGCATCCCGATCATCACCGCCGTGATGGTCTTCGCCATCGACCAGCTGACGAAGCGCGTGTCCGCGTCGTAACCCGGCGCATAGCGTTCGGCCGCGATTTCGCCGCCATGCATCAGGACGACGGCGCGCGTTTCCCCCAACCCCTCCATCGTGAACAGATCGTCCACCTGCCGGGCAAGCTGACGAGTCGGCGCGCCGGGATTTTCCTTGATCGCGCCAAGCGCTTCCTCGCTCAACGGCGGCTCGCCCACCGGCTCCGCATGGCCGCACCCGGTCAGGCCGAAGGCGAGGGTTGTGGCAAGGGCGAGGGAGGCGATAAGGGGCTTGGGCCGCACGAACATGCGGCGTCACTCGCACGGAGATTTCCCGCTTGGCAACGCCTAAATCCCGCATGACGCAGAAGCGCCGCGCCTGGCCGTGGATCGCTCTGGCAGCGCTCGTGCTGCTGGCGCTGGGGTGGTGGTATGTGCGCGACAGTTTCAGCGGCAATGCCGAAGCCGGCACCGCCTATGCCGCGCGCGTCGCCTGCTCGTGCCGCCAGGTCGCAGGCCGCAGCCTTGAGGATTGCGAGAAGGACAAGCTCGATGGGATGGAGATGATCTCGCTGAGCGAGGACGAAGAGGCGCGCAGCGTCACGGCCAGCGTCCCCCTGATGGCCAGCGCGACCGCACGATATAAGGAAGGCTATGGCTGCGTGCTGGACCCCTGGGAGGACTGAGGCGGTTCGAGGCGGCAGTCGGACAGATTCGGCGGCGGAGGTATTGGCGGCATCGGAGGGGGCAGAGGCGTTCGGGCGTTCTTTGTTCCCGGCAGGCACGCTTTGCGGCTTCATTCAGTTCCGCGGTTAAGCCGCTTTCCCTTCGATATTGCTCGATTTGCGCTCGATCTTCCGCCGAACAGATCGGCCTGCGCTTTATCGTCTGTAAGCGGCGCATCGTGGCGACTCCGCATGATCGAGCGATCTCAGGCGGGGCCTGAACGGGCCGATCCCTGGAGCAGCCGACGCCGAGATATACGCCTTCCGGTTCGCCGACCCTCATTTCGTACTCCTCGCCACCATTGCGCATCCCCACGGCAAGATAGCCTGCGCGATCGCGGTGGACGCTGGGGATGCCGAGGACCAAAGGGCCGGGCCGATCGGATCTTGCGTCCTGAAAGCGCAGGCAGCCGTCGATCAGCACGATACGGCCGGAATAGGATGGCGGTCCTTCGAGGGTACAGACCGTAATCCGCTTTTCGGGGACATTCTCCCACCGCTCCCGAGGTACGCCGCGCAAGAAGCGCGCGACGTCGGGAGCGATGGTATCGCCTGAGGTCTGTCCGATCATGCTGCCGGGAGGGGCACGTTCCGCCAAGACTCTCGGTGCGTCGGTGACGGTGCCGAATCCCGAAGGCTCCAGGCGCATCCCGACTGTCGGGGGCGCATCCGCCGTCACGCCCGGCACAAGCATTTCCACAACCAAACGCGGCGGCGGGCCGAACTCGCCGTACCACCAGCGATTGGGGACGAAATAGAGGACGAAGGGTATCGCGATGAAAGCTGCTAGCAGGATCAGCGCAAGCGGCGGCATGGGTTTGCCGCGCGGCGCGCCGCGTCGGCTCATGCAGGCTCGGTCGAATCGATCCAGCCGCCGCCGACTACGCGCTCACCGTGATAGAGGACGGCGGCCTGGCCCGGTGCAACGCCGTATTCTGGATTGGCGAAGCGGATCGTGACCGCCGCGTCGTCGCCCAGCGGGCCTTCGAGCATTACCGGAACCGGCTTGGCGAGACTGCGGACCTTGGCGGTCAAGTGCTCCGTCGGCAGCGGGCCGATGCGATTCGTCTCGACGATCCGCGCGGACCCAACCGCGAGCAGGCGTTTGGGGCCTACGCGGACCTCGCGCCGCTCCGCATCGATACCGACCACGTAGAGCGGTTCGGGCTGGCCGCCGATCTCCAGGCCCCGGCGCTGGCCGACCGTGTAATGGACGACGCCCCTGTGCTCGCCCAGCGTCTCGCCGGTTTCCGCATGGACGATCGCGCCCGCCACGCCGCCTTCGGGGCGCATCTTCTTGACGATCTTGGCATAATCGCCGTCGGGCACGAAGCAGATATCCTGACTGTCGGGCTTGGCCGCGTTGCGCAGGCCTGCCGCCTCGGCCAGTTCACGCACCTCGCTTTTGGGCAGGCCGCCGAGCGGGAAGCGCAGATAGGCGAGCTGATCCTCGGTCGTCGCATAGAGGAAATAGGACTGGTCGCGCGCCGGATCGTGTGCGCGGTGCAATTCCGGTCCGGCCTCGCTATCCACGCGGCGCACGTAATGGCCGGTGGCGAGGCAATCCGCCCCCAGCTCGCGCGCCATCGCGAACAGATCGGTGAATTTCGGGCCTATATTGCAGCGGATGCAGGGCACCGGCGTGCGCCCGGCGAGATATTCGTCGGCAAAGGTTTCGACCACATCCTCGCGGAAGGCGCTTTCATGGTCGTGGACGTAATGGGCGATGCCGAGTCGGTCGGCTACGGCGCGCGCATCGGCGATATCGTCGCCCGCGCAGCATGCGCCCTTGCGACCCGTCGCCGCGCCGTAATCGTAAAGCTGCAAGGTGATGCCGATCACGCGTGCACCGCTCGCGGCGGCCAGCGCAGCGACGACCGAACTGTCGACTCCGCCCGACATGGCGACCACGATCGTGCAGTCCGCGGGCGCGCGGGGAAGATCGAACAGGGCGGCTGCGCGCTCAGGCGCGAGGGCTGGGGAAGGGAAGGAAACCGGGGCGTTCATGATCCGGCGGCCCTTACACGTCGCAGCCGGTTTGCGAAACCGCCCGCACGCCAAATCGCGGCACCGAGAAAGGTTTCACGGATCGTTTACCACGCGGCCCTATAGACTGAGGCCATGTTCGAGGGGCACATCAAACCATCCGGGCTGGACGAAGCCCAGGAATCGTCGGTTCTCCGCCATCTGCGCTGGACCGATCTGGTCGCGCGGCTGGAAGCGACTCGCGAGCTGCGACGCGAATTGTCGCGACCCCGCCCCGCAAACTTTACCGCGTTCAGCGTCCATCTCGGTGAAGCGCCGTGCGGTGAGCCAGCGGCGGGCGAGACCGGGCGAAAGGATCGTGACGACAAACGGGGCGTTAACCACGATGTTTTAAGCCGTGGCAAATTCAGCAGGCGTAGACCGGTTGCAGTCGCAAACGACGCGGCGCTTGGCGATAGAGACGATACATGATGCAGAACCAGGATATCCGCCCCGCACAGGTAATCGGCCCGCTCGGCGAGCCGCTTTCGCTGGCGGATCTTCCCTCGCCCAAGACCAAGCGCTGGGTGGTAAGGCGAAAGGCCGAAGTGGTTGCGGCGGTCAATGGCGGCCTGCTGACGATCGACGAAGTGCTCGAACGCTATGACCTCACGCTGGAAGAATTCGCCTCCTGGCAGCGCGCCGTCGATCGTTCGGGAATGCAGGGCCTCAGAGTAACCCGGATCCAGCACTATCGCGATCTCTACGAACGCCAATTGAAATACTGACCGAAAACCGCCGTTTCGCGGTCCGAGAGGTTTCCGGAGCGAGAGCTCGGGGAACCTTTCGTCGTTTCGAAGCCTGTTCAAGCATGACTTCCGCGCTCCCCCGCGGATCACCGCATGATCGAGACGCACATTGTGGTGCGATCCGGCGGCGGATTTGAACAGGAGGATTGTTATGGGTTGGATTATCGCTCTTATCGTCGGCGGCGTCGCTGGCTGGCTCGCGAGCATGGTGATGAACCGCGATGCTTCGATGGGTATCTTCTGGAATATCGTCGTCGGCTGCATCGGCTCGGTCATCGGCAACGCGATCGCGGGTCCGCTTCTGGGTGTGGGCGGCAGCGTTCAGGAATTCTCGCTGACCGGCCTCATCATCGCCATTGTCGGCGCGATCGTGCTGCTTGCGATCGTCAATCTGATCCAGCGCGGTCGCGTGCGCTAATCGCACCCGCGCCATACGGCTCATGAAAGGGCGGCGGTCTTCGCGGACCGCCGCCCTTTTTCGCGTGCCAGTCGCGTATCGGGCGTTTGTCGTTGGCAGGAAGGAATGGCCCCCCTGTCGAGCATCGCATTGCCCTATCTTCGCGCGAGGAGTACGGCATTGTGCACTAACGCAGCGGCATGCCCGGCTCCCGAAGCCACGGCGATGGCTTGCGGTGGCTGACTTATCCGTATAACACACCCGCCATTGAAGCGAGGCTGGACGAGCGATCCGATGAATTACGAAACCACCGTCAAGGGCTCCGACAGCCGACCGTATGCGACCGCCCAGGCCGGCGAAGCCGATGCGATGGATGTGGACGATACGGCGGAAAGCCGGAGCAGCCGTCGCCGCCTGATCATCGTCCTTCTCATCGTGGCCGTCGCCATTGCGGGCTTTTTCGCCTGGCGCAGCTTCGGTGCGGACAGCGCGCCCCCGTCGGATCCCAATTCGCAATTGCCGACCGTCACTGTCATCGCCCCCGGCCAGACTACCGTTGAAGGGACGATTACCGCCACAGGCACGCTCGCCGCGCGGCGCGAAACGCCGGTCGGCGTGGTTGGCGAAGGGGGTCGGGTGGTTTCGGTCGCGGTCGAAGCGGGCGACTGGGTACGCCAGGGCCAGGTCCTCGCAACCATCGACCGTTCGGTGCAGAATCAGCAGGTCCGCAGCGGCCGCGCGCAGATCGAGGTCGCACGATCCGAAGCCAATCTGGCCCAGGCCAATCTCGACCGCGCGCTTCAGCTGGTGGAGCGCGGCTTCGTCTCGAAAGCGGATGTCGATCGGCTGACTGCGACGCGCGATAGTGCGGTCGCGCGGCTCCGCGTGGCCGAAGCGCAGGTCGGCGAATTGCAGGCGCGCAACGACCGGTTGAACATCGTCGCGCCCGCAGCGGGCCTGGTGCTGGACCGCAATGTCGAACCCGGCGCCGTGGTCGGCGCGGGATCGGGCGCCCTGTTCGTGCTGGCGCGCGGCGGCGAGATGGAAATGCTGGCTTCCGTCGGCGAAACCCAGCTTGCGAGCATCGGTGTCGGTGCACCCGCGACTGTGACACCTACAGGATCGGACCGCTCCTTCACCGGGCGGGTCTGGCAGGTTTCGCCCGTGATCGACCCCCAGAACCGTCAGGGCACGGTTCGCATCGCCCTTTCCTATGCCGAGGGCCTTCGCCCCGGCGGCTTCGCCACCGCCGAATTGCAGAGCGGCACGGTGGTCGCGCCGGTCCTCCCCGAAAGCGCGGTCCTGTCCGACGACGAAGGCCCGTATGTCTATGTCGTCGATTCCGACGATACCGCGCAGATTCGCCGGGTGGAAACCGGCATGGTCACGCCGCAGGGAATCGTCATCGATAGCGGCCTGACGGGGCGCGAGCGCATCGTGCTGCGCGCCGGCGGCTTCCTGACCGAGGGCGAGACCGTTCGCCCGCAGCTGGCGCGCTGATGCCCGGCAAGACCGAGCCCGATCGAGTAACGTTATGAACTTTCGCAACATCTCCGCCTGGTCGATCCGCAATCCCGTGATCCCGCTGGTGGCGTTCACCGCGCTGCTGCTCGCAGGCATCCTCAGCTTCGCGCAGATGGACGTCGTGAATAATCCCGACGTCGAATTTCCCGCGGTCAGCGTCTCGATCTCGCAGCCGGGCGCCGCGCCGACGGAAATCGAAAACCAGATCACCCAGCGCGTCGAATCGGCGATCCGCTCGATCAACGGAGTCAAATCGCTCAATTCCACGGCGAGCGAGGGCAATTCCAACACTTTCGTCGAATTCGAAATCGGGACCGATCCCAATGACGCGGCGGTCGAGGTCGCGAATGCGATCGACACGATCCGCGGCAGCCTGCCGGACGGCATTCTGGAACCGCGCGTCACCAAGCAGGAAATTTCCGGCGGCTTCCTGGCGATCTATGCCGTCGAAGCCGACGATATGACGATCGAGCAGTTGAGCTGGTTCATCGACGACACGATCGCCAAGCGCCTGCTCTCGGTCGAGGGCATGGCGGAGGTCAATCGCTTCGCAGGCGTTGATCGCGAGATCGAGGTGATTCTCGATCTGCCGCGGATGCAGGCCTACGGAATCACAGCGAGCCAGATCAATCAGGTCCTGCGCCAGACCAATATCGATGCGGCGGGCGGCGCCACCGAGGTCGGAGGCACGCGCCAGTCGGTTCGCGTGCTCGGCAGCACCGAAACAGCCTATGAACTGAGCCAGCGCCAGATTCAGCTCGGCAACGGCACGTCGGTGCGTCTGGCCGATGTCGCCACCGTGCGCGACGGGTATTCGGAGCGGACCTCGATCAGCAAGGTGCGCGATCGCGAGGTCGTCAATTTCGGCATGAGCCGCGCCAAGGGCGCCTCCGACGTCACCGTCTTCGCCGCCGCAGAAGAGGAAATCGCCGCGATCGAAGCGGAAAATCCCGGCATCCGCTTCATCCCGCTGTTCAACACGGTCGAATACACCGAAGAACAATATACCAGCTCGATGCGGGCGATGATCGAAGGCGCGATCCTGGCCGTGGTCGTCGTGTTCTTCTTCCTGCGCGACTGGCGGGCGACGGCGATTTCCGCCGTGGCGATCCCGCTGTCCGCGATCCCGACCTTCTGGTTCATGGATCTCCTCGGATTCAATCTGAACACGCTTTCCTTGCTCGCCCTGGGCCTGGTGGCGGGCGTTCTGGTCGACGATGCCATTGTCGAGATCGAGAACATCGTACGCCACATGCGCATGGGCAAGAGCGCCTATCAGGCCAGTATCGACGCCGCGGACGAAATCGGCCTGCCCGTGGTGGCGACCAGCTTCTGCATCGTCGCGGTGTTCCTCCCCGTCGGCCTGATGCCGGGTATTCCAGGCCAGTTCTTCAAGAATTTCGGCATCACCGTCGTCATCGCGGTGCTGATGTCGCTCGCGGTCGCGCGTATGATCACGCCGATGCTTGCGGCCTATTTCCTGAAAGCGCACGGCCATGCCGAACATGGCGAGGGCGCGATGATGGACCGCTATATGCGCGTGCTCAACTGGTCGCTCGACCATGACAAGGCCAAGCGGATGCGGGCAACCTATGCCGATGTCGCCGCGCAGCCTGCCTATTACGCGCTGTCGATCGTCGCCGCGCTGGCAGCGGCCTGGTTCGTGATCACGACCTTCTTCATGGCGGACGGCGGGGACATGGTGCTGAACTTCATGTTCGGCATGCTGTCGCTGCTGATCGCCGTGCCGCTGGCGTTCTTCGTGGGATTATTGGCGACGGCGCTAATCGGGTCCGTATTGGGATCGCTCAGCAGCGCCAGCACCGGTTTTCTCGCCTGGTCGAAATTCATGATGCGCCGCCTCTGGGCGCGGCTGCACGATCACCGTGTGTGGATGCTGGGCGTGGGCTTCGTAGCGCTTTTGCTGACCGGGCTCTTGTTCGTCATAACGCCATCGCAATTCCAGCCGCTGACCGATAGCGACAACAGCCGGATCGAAATCGAGATGGTGCCCGGCACCACGCTGGAGACGACCGAGCGCGTGGCCGATCGGGTCGCAAAACTGCTTTACGAACAGCCCGAGGTAGAGATCGCGCTGGAACGCGTGCGCGAAGGCCAGGCGACGATTTACATCACGCTGAAGGAAGATCGCGAGAAGAAGTCGGTCGAATTCGAACGCGATCTCGCGCCGACCTTGGCACAGATCCCAGATGCGCGCGTCCGCTTTGCCTCGCAATCGGGCGGTTTCGGCAGCGGGCGCGACATAACGGTGATGCTGGCGGGCTCCGATCCCGAACTGCTCGAACAAACGGCGGCGACGCTGGTCGAGCAGATGAAGGGGATCGACCTCCTAGTCGCGCCGCGTATCAATGCCGATATCAACCGGCCCGAACTGATCATCGAGCCGCGCCCCGATCTCGCCGCCGAGCTGGGCGTTACGACTGCCGCGATCAGCCAGACGATCCGCATCGCGACGCTGGGCGAGATCGAGCAGAACGCGGCGCGCTTCTCGCTGTCCGATCGCCAGATTCCGATCCGCGTCAAACTGCCCGAACAGTCGCGCGAATCGCTGACCACGATCGAGAATCTGCCCGTCCAGACCCGCAATGGCGGCAGCGTGCCGCTGGCGCGCGTGGCGGATATCAGCTTCGGTTCGGGGCCGACGACGATCCAGCGCTACAACCAGAATCGCCGCGTGCTGGTGGGGGCCGATCTCGGCCAGGGCGTGATCAAGGGCGATGCGCAGAAACTGATCGACGAATTGCCGATCCTTCAGGATCTGCCCCAAGGCGTGATCCGCGACGTGGTGGGCGAGGACCAGTGGCAGCAAGAGATGATCAGCAGCCTCATCGTCGCCATCGTGGCCGGGTTCTTCCTCGTCTTCGCGGTGCTGGTCCTGCTCTACAAGCGCGTGATGAGCCCGCTGGTCAATATGACCTCGCTCTTGCTGGCACCGCTGGGCGGCATCTTCCTCGTCTGGATTACCGGCCAGCCGCAATCCATGCCGGTCTATATCGGCACGCTGCTCTTGCTCGGGATCGTGTCCAAGAACTCGATCCTGCTGATCGATTTCGCCATCGAAGCGATGGCTGCGGGACAGCGCAAGTTCGAAGCGATCATGGATGCGGGCCATAAGCGTGCCCAGCCGATCGTGATGACTACCGTCGCCATGACGGCGGGCATGGTTCCGGTTTCGCTGTCGGGCTATATCGGCTCTGGCGACGGAGCATCGCGCGCGCCGATGGGCACGATGGTGATCGGAGGGCTGATTATGTCGACGCTCCTGACGCTGCTGATCGTGCCCGCAGGCTTCAGCCTCGCTGACGGAATCGAGCGCCGGCTCGGCCCGTGGATGCGCAATCGCTTCCTGACCTATCGTCCCGGTGACGATCAGCGAGACGGCGGAACCGAGGCGGAGACTGCTCCTGCCGAGTGACCCCAATGGCGGGCGAACGGGGCCTTCAGGCCTGCGACGCGTGGTGCGCGGCGAGATCGTGACGCAAGACCGCGCGCGCAGGATGCGCTGGACCGCGACTGGGCTGCTTATCCTGATGGCGTTCGTGTTCGTGCTGTCGGGCCGTTATCTCGATGCGCATCCCGCCTGGGGCTTCGTCCATGCCTTTTCGGAAGCGGCGATGGTGGGCGGCCTTGCAGACTGGTTCGCCGTGACGGCCCTGTTCCGCCATCCGCTCGGCCTGCCGATACCGCACACTGCCATCATTCCCGAAAACAAGGATCGCATCGCCGATACGATGGCGGGCTTCCTGCGCGAAAACTTCCTTACTGCGCAGGTCGTGGCGCGCCGCATGGGCGCGATGAATCTGGCGGGCGCAGTGGGCAGCTATCTGTCCGATCCGACGTCGAGCCGCGATTCGCGCATCCGGGCGGGCGCGAGCGAACTCTTCGTGGAAGTGCTCGAATCGCTCGATCCCGAACGCCTGGGCACGCAGGTGCGTGCTGGCCTCGCCGCCCAGCTTGAGAAGCTCGACATCGCGCCGCTGATCGGCGGCATGCTCGACGCCATGATCGCCGATGGACGCCACAAGCTCGTGATCGACAAGATCATTCGCTGGGCGGGTCTGGTCCTCGAAGACAATGAGGAATTGGTGCGCGACATGGTGTCGAAACGCGCCAACGCAGTGCTGCGCTTCACCGGTCTCGACGAAAGACTGGCGACCTCGGTGATCGACGGCCTCTACAAGCTTCTGGCCGAAGTGCTGGTCGATCCCGATCATCCGCTGCGCGACAAGATCGAGGAAGGCCTGCAGGATCTGGCCCACGGCCTGCGCCACGATCCCGAAATGCAGGCACGAGTCGAGCGGATGAAAACCGAGCTCATCAACAATCCGGCAGTGGGCGAATGGTGGCAGGGTGTGTGGGAGCGGGTGCGGGCCCGCCTGATCGACAGCATCCGTTCTTCGGGCGGCAGCGGCGGCTATATCGGGCAGACTCTGGGCGAGCTGGGCGCCGCCCTACGCGACGATCCGCGTTTGCAGCAGCAGATCAATCGCTTCGCCCGCAGGACGGCGGTGGGCATCGCCACGCGCTATGGCGATCAGATCGTCCAGCTGGTGTCGGAAACCGTGCGCCGCTGGGACGCGCGCACTTTGACCGATCGCGTAGAAGGCGCCGTCGGCCGCGACCTTCAGTTCATCCGCATCAACGGCACGCTGGTCGGCGGGCTGGTGGGCGTGACGATCCATCTGGTGAGCGGGCTGTTCTGACCGATTTTGGCCGTCTGTCTCAGCCTGGCCACGTATACATCGGCCCCGAACGCATCGTGTAGCGCAGCCGGGTCGTGTAGAACGACGCCATGGGCTGCCCTTCCTCGTCGATCGCCGGTTCGAAGATCGCGCGCTGCCGTATGTCCGTGCAGGCCGCGTCGCCGAAGCTTTGGGCCACCGTCATGTTGGTGACCACGCAATTCGTGACCGCGCCATTTGCATCCACCATGACCCGCAGATGCAGATCGGCCTGTTCCCCGTTGCGAAGCGCCCGATCCGGATACTGGTCGATCAGGATGCGCTCGATCAGCGGCAGGTTCGTGAGGCGCGGGCCGACCGCCCGTTTCGCATGCCGATCGAGATCGACACCCCAGGAGGTGACGAGATCGTTCATGCACGCATTCATCGACCGGAAAAGCGGAGCGAGCGCGCCGGTCTCAAGCGCGATTGTGCCAATGCGGGGCGCGTCGATTTCGAGCGAGGTGAGGCCGTCCACCCGCTCGGGATCGAGGCTCGGGAGCCCGAGCTTGCGTGCGCGATCTTCCACTGCGGGCTGGGGGCGGTCGGTCCGTTCCTCCGCGATTTCGCCATCGCTGGTCAGCGCGGTGCCATACCCGTCCAGAGACATCCCACGGACCGAAACCTGCGTCCATTCCCCCGTCGAGCCGTAGCGCCACGAGGCTTCGGAATTCTTCCGCAAGTTCTTCAACGGTTTGCCGGCGACGATCCAGCGCAGCTGCGAATCGGGTGCATATTGTTCGAAGAACAGCACCGTCCGCTCATCGCCTTCGCCGAAGAAGCGCCCGATGCGGCACCGTTCCTTCTCGTATTCGAGCACCCACTTGCTCGACGGGGCGAGCGACAAACTTTCCTGCGCCGAAGCGGGCGTGCCGACAAGAGGAGCGACGCAGAGCAGCGTCAGGAAGCATGACCGCATGACATGAGCTTTCGTTTTACGTTGCATCGCCCTCAGCCCGGCATGCGATAGAGGATTCGCGTGACATAATAGCTGGGCACGGCCGTCCCGGTGGCATCGGTGGCGGGGGCGAACCGCGCGCTTCGGCTGAAGATTGTACAGGGATGGCGGCTCATGTCGAAATTGTCCGCTATGGTCTGATTGATCAGGGCGCATTTTTCGACGCTGCCATTCTCGCCAACGGTAAGGCGGAGATGGAAATCGGCTTGCGCACCGCTACTAAGCGCTTTCAATGGATAGCTGCGCAGGATCTGATCGACGACGTTTTTCGGGTTGAGGAAATTGGGAGGGCGAACGACCTCGCGCTGACGATCCACGTCGAAGCCCCAATGTTCGACCAGATTGGCCATGCAGAGGTTCAACGCTTCGAGCGGTTTCTTCATGTCGCCCAGATTCAGACGAATATCGTCGGGCGAACTGCGGCCGATATCGAGATAGGTGATGCCCTCCGCCTCATCGGCGTACAGGTGCGGCAGTCCGCGCGGATCGGCATCGTAGTCGCGGTCATCCTCCTCGCGCTCGTCTTTTGCGCCCTCCTGGAGCACGACCGATGAAACGGACCGAACTACGGTGCCGAAATCGCCGAAAGTCGATGGCAGGAAGTCGAAGGCTTCGGCATCGCCGCCAGGCCCGAAGGCGAAGGACGCCGAACGCCGCGATCTGTAGCTTTTGACCGCGTCGCCCGCCACCAGCCAGGAGACCTTCGTTGAGGGATCCCACTGTTCTAGCAAGAACAGCGTCTTCTTTTCTTCGGTCCCGAAAGCGCGCGCCAACCGGCAGTTGTTCTCTGCCATGTCCAATTGCCATGGACCCGCCGGATCGATGACTGTCGGCCCCCGATCGTCCTGCGCTGCGAAAGCGGGGGCTTCAGGCGCCGCCAGCCCGGCAAGCGCAGCGCACGCAAGAATAGCTCGAATCGTCATATTGCAACCCCCCGGTGTCTCGGCGCAAGGTGCCTTGCTACGGCAGTGATTTGCAACGACAAATCGAGCCGGATCGGGCCGAGATACGAAGAAGGCCGCCGGATCGCTCCGGCGGCCTTCCGGGTTGTTTAGTCTGGAAAGACTTCAGAGCTTTTCGGTGAGCTCCGGCAGGACTTTGTACAGATCGCCGACAAGGCCGATATCCGCGACCTGGAAGATCGGGGCGTCTTCGTCCTTGTTGATGGCGATGATGGTCTTGGAATCCTTCATGCCCGCCAGATGCTGGATCGCGCCGGAGATACCGATCGCGATATAGACTTCCGGGGCCACGATCTTGCCGGTCTGGCCGACCTGGTAATCGTTCGGCACGTATCCGGCATCCACCGCTGCACGGCTGGCGCCCACGCCCGCGCCGAGCTTGTCGGCGAGCGGCATGATGTATTCCTCGAACGTTTCCGCATCCTTCAAGGCGCGGCCGCCCGAAACGATCACCTTCGCGCTGGTCAGTTCGGGACGCTCGCTCTCGGCGATTTCCTGGCTGACGAAGCTCGACAGGCCATCGCCGGTCGGGCCGGAGACGTCTTCGATTTCAGCCGAGCCGCTCTCGGCGTCGGCCTTTTCGAAGGCAGTGCCGCGCACGGTGACGACAAGTTTCTCGTCGCTGGATTCGACCGTCGCGATAGCGTTGCCGGCGTAGATCGGGCGCGTGAAGGTCTTGTCGCCTTCCACCGAGAGAATGTCCGAGATCTGCATCACGTCGAGCAGGGCGGCAACGCGCGGAGCGATGTTTTTGCCCGTGGTGGTGGCAGGCGCAACGAACGCGTCATGGTGGCCCATGAGATCGACGATCAGCGGCGCGACGTTTTCGGGAAGGCCGTGCTCGTACGCCGCATCGTCGGCGACATGGACCTTGCCCACGCCCGCGATCTTCGCGGCTTGCTCTGCCACGGCGCGGCAATCCGCGCCTGCGACCAACAGGTGGACTTCGCCCAGCTTGCTCGCGGCGGTAACGGCTGCGAGCGTGGCGTCGGCCATGCTGGAATTGTCGTGTTCGACCCAAACGAGGGTTTTCATAATCCTATTCCTTCTCGTTTCGCGGGGTTCAGACGAGGTCCATAGCCTTGATCTTGGCGACGAGCGCATCGACATCCTCGACCTTCTCGCCCGCTTGGCGGACGGGCGGTTCGGAGACGTTGGTCGTCTTGAGGCGCGGTGCGATATCGACGCCGTAATCGGACGGGCTCTTGGTATCGAGCGGCTTCTTCTTCGCCTTCATGATATTGGGCAGCGAAGCGTAGCGCGGCTCGTTGAGGCGCAGGTCGGTGGTGACGATCGCGGGGAGCGACAGCTTGACCGTTTCGAGGCCGCCATCGATTTCGCGCTTCACCGTGACGCTGTCGCCTTCGACCTCGACGGTGTTGGCAAAGGTGCCCTGGGGACGACCCATCAGCGCGGCGAGCATCTGACCAGTCTGGTTCGAATCGTCGTCGATCGCCTGCTTGCCGAGCATGACGAGACCGGGCTGTTCTTCTTCGGCGATGGCCTTGAGGATCTTGGCAACGGCGAGCGGTTCGACTTCGTCGTCCGTCTCGACCAGGATCGCGCGGTCCGCACCCATTGCAAGGGCGGTGCGCAGCGTTTCCTGCGCCTTTGCCGGGCCGATGCTGACAGCGACGATTTCTTCCGCTTTGCCCGCTTCCTTGATGCGGATGGCTTCTTCCACCGCGATTTCGTCGAACGGGTTCATGCTCATCTTGACGTTGGCGAGGTCGACGCCCGACCCGTCCGCCTTGACGCGCGGCTTAACGTTGTAATCGATCACCCGCTTGACGGGGACGAGGATTTTCATGGGACTTCCTTCCTCTCGAATAATCTGCCGCGCTTCTAGCTTGCGTTTACGTAAACGTCAAGTCGCACTCGCGCAGAAAAGCGCGCTCCCGCAAGATACGGACGGGAAGGGGGCGGCGTTCCCGGCTGGGACCGGCCTATCGTGAGCGGACACGAAAAAGGCGGGCTTCCTGTGGAGAAGCCCGCCTTTTGCTTGTCGCTGACTTACCCTCGAGCGAAGTCAGGCCGCCTTCTTGACCTCGGCGACGATCTTCTTCGCTGCATCGCCCAAATCGTCGGCGCTGACGATCGGGAGGCCGCTGTTTTCGAGGATGTCCTTGCCCTGCTGCACGTTGGTGCCTTCGAGGCGGACCACCAGCGGAACCGACAGGTTCACGTCCTTCGCCGCCTGGACGATGCCGTTGGCGATGACGTCGCACTTCATGATGCCGCCGAAGATGTTGACGAGGATGCCTTCGACCGCCGGGTCCTTGAGGATGATCTTGAACGCCGCGGTCACCTTCTCGGTCGTCGCGCCGCCGCCGACATCGAGGAAGTTGGCCGGGAAGGCTCCGTTCAGCTTGATGATGTCCATGGTCGCCATGGCGAGGCCTGCACCGTTGACCATGCAGCCGATGTTACCGTCGAGCTTGATGTAGGCGAGGTCGTATTCGCTCGCTTCGACCTCGGCCGGGTCTTCCTCGGTCTCGTCGCGCATCTCTTCCACGTCCTTGTGGCGATAGAGCGCGTTGCCGTCGAAGCTCATCTTGGTGTCGAGGACGGAGAGGTTGCCGTCCTTGTCTTCGACCAGCGGATTGATCTCGAGCATTTCCATGTCGAGTTCCATGAAGGCGGTGTAGAGCTGCTTGGCGAGCTTCTGCGCCTGCTTGTTGCTGTCGCCTTCAAGCTTCAGCGCAAAGGCTACCGCGCGGCCGTGGTGGGGCATGAAGCCCTGCGCCGGGTCGATCGTGATGGTGGTGATCTTCTCGGGCGTCTCATGGGCGACGTCCTCGATATCCATGCCGCCCTCGGTCGATGCGATCATGGCGACCTGGCCGGTGGCGCGATCGACCAGCATCGAGAGATAATATTCGTGCGCGATGTCGACACCGTCGGTGACGTAGAGACGATTGACCTGCTTGCCCTCGTCGCCGGTCTGGATCGTCACCAGCGTGTTGCCGAGCATGTCCTTGGCGTTCGCTTCGACTTCCTCGACGCTCTTCGACAGGCGCACGCCGCCCTTGGCGTCGGGGCCCAGTTCCTTGAACTTGCCCTTGCCGCGGCCGCCGGCATGGATTTGTGCCTTTACGACATAGAGCGGGCCCGGCAGCTTCTTCGCGCCTTCGACCGCTTCTTCGACCGTCATTGCCGCATAGCCGGTGGGCACGGCGATGCCGTATTTCGCGAGCAGTTCCTTGGCCTGGTATTCGTGGATGTTCATGGGGCTAAAGCGTCCTTCGCGCACAGATACGGGGGATTGGGTTCGAAAGTGGTTTGCCGCGCGCCTAAGCATGTATGGAGGCGCTTGAAAAGTGGCCAATCCGGGTGCACCTGCCTTGCACTCCTGATGATAGACGCCAAACGCCTCGAATCGATCACCGCCGAAGCGGGCCGGATCGCCTACGATCTGTGGCCGGGCGCGGGGCACGATCTCGATTCGTGGGAGAAGGAACCCGGCGCGCCGGTCTGCGAGGCGGACCTCGCGGTCGACAAATTCCTGAAGCGCGAACTGGGCCAGTTGCTGCCCTCGGCGGGCTGGCTGTCGGAAGAGACCGGGGACGATCACTCCCGGCTCGACCGCTCGCTGATCTGGCTGGTCGATCCGATCGACGGAACGCGCGATTTCATTCGCGGGCGCACGGGCTGGGCGGTGTCGGTCGCGCTGGTGAGCGCGGGGCGGCCCCTGATCGGCATTTTGAGCGCACCGGCAAGGGACGAGACCTGGACGGCGGTGGCGGGTCGTGGCGCGTGGCGTAACGGCACGAAGCTTGCGGCCTCGACGCGAAAAGATTTGGCCGGCGCGCGCGTGCCGACCGATTCGCTGCCCAAGGTCGATCGCGACCTCTCCATGGTGGACAAGCCCAATTCGATCGCGCTGCGCATCGCCATGGTCGGTTCGGACGAGGCGGATCTCGTCGCGACCTTGCGCTGGGGTTTCGAATGGGATGTCGGCGCGGCGACGCTGATCGCGCGCGAGGCGGGCGCAGCGGTCAGCGATGCATTCGGAAACACGCTCGATTTCAACAAGCGCGATCCGCGCGCCTTCGGCGTCATCGCCTGCGCGCCCGCGATCCACACCGCCGCGATCGAGCGCCTGGCCGGCCGCGCGGCGAAGATCGGCGGCGACAAGGATCTCTAGCCCGGCGGTGCTTCGACGCCGGCACCCACGCGAGACCCATGCCGACACGAAAAAAGGGCCGATCCGAAGACCGGCCCCTTCCAGTTATCCGCAAGTGCGGGGGAACTTACATGCCCTGCTGACGCGCTTCGTTTACGTCCTGCGCGTCGAAGGGAATGATCTTGATTTCGACCCGACGGTTGAGCGGCTGCGCCACATTGTCGCCGGTCTGCACCTTCAGCTGCGTCTCGCCGAAGCCCATCCAGCGGATGCGCGAGGAAGCCACGCCCTGCGAGGTGAGATAATTGGCGACGGCCTGGGCGCGCTGGTCCGACAGGCGCTGGTTCGCAGCGGACGAGCCCACGGTGTCGGTATAGCCGTACACGTCGATCAGGCTGTTGGGATACTGACGCAGGCTGCTGGCTACATTGTCGAGCAGGTCGCGGAAGGCGGGCGAGATCGTCGCGCTGCCGGTAGCGAAGGTCACGCCGTCGGGCAGGTTGACGAGAATGGCATCGCCGCCATCGATCGAGGTGACGTCCACGCCGGTACCGGCAGTGCCTTCGCGCAGTTCCTTGATCTGTTCGTCCATGCGATAGCCGACATAGCCGCCCGCAGCAGCGCCGCCGACCGCGCCGATGATGCGTCCGGTCTTGCCGCCGATGACGCCGCCGAGAAGCGCGCCCGCGCCAGCGCCCAGCACGCCGCCCACGGCCGTGCGCGAAATCTTCTGTTCGCCCGTATTGGGATCGGTAACGCAGCCCGACACGCCCAGCAGCGAGACCGATGCGAGAGCGGCGACGACGAATTTCGATCGTTTCATGGATACTATCCTTTGTTTTTGCGGGCGCCGGACGGTTCCGGACCTCCCCTGATCACGTAATAATTCGGGACGCGCCCACCATCGCGTCTGGCCCAACAACCTTCGAAGTGGGCGGGCGTTCCATTCTGCCCGCACGGAACGGACATCGCTTGGGCTGGCCTTAAGCCCCAACTGTGCTAGCGCGGATCGGGTGACACCCTTTCCCTGGACCGACCTCGTCATCATCGCCGGGCTCATCGTGCTCAACGGCGTGTTCGCCATGTCCGAACTGGCGATCGTTTCCGCGCGCACCGGCACGCTGCAGACCCGCGCACAGAAGGGCAATGGCGCGGCGCAGACCGCACTGGAGCTGGCGGCTGACCCCGGCAAATTCCTCTCGACCGTCCAGATCGGGATCACATTGATCGGCATCATCGCCGGTGCTTTTTCCGGTGCGAGCCTTGGCGGCCCGGTGGGTGAGCGGCTGGCGGCGGCGGGATTCCCGACCGAATATGCGGACCAGGCGGGCTTCGCGCTGGTGATCGCGCTGACCACCTATGCCAGCCTCGTGATCGGGGAATTGGTGCCCAAGCAGGTCGCGCTAAGGGCCGCCGTGCCGATTTCGATCATCATGGCGCGCCCAATGAAGCTGTTGTCGAAGATTGCCGCGCCGCTGGTCTGGCTGCTCGATGCATCGTCCGGCCTACTGATCCGTTTGCTGGGCGTGCGCCCGGGCGGGCAAAGCTCCGTCACGGCGGAGGAATTGCACATGCTCTTCGCCGAAGCGACCCGCACCGGAGTGATCGAGCACGAACAGCACCAGATGCTTCAGGGCGTGGTCCGCCTCGCCCAGCGGCCGGTGCGCGAAGTGATGACGCCGCGCAACCAGCTCGACTGGATCGACGCCGATTCGGACGCGGCCGCGATTCGTGCCGCGATCGAGGAGAGCTCGCATTCGCTGATGCCGATCGCTGAGGGGTCTCCCGACAAGGTGATCGGCGTCGCCAAGGTTCGCGAAATCCTCGCTCTGATGGTGGCAGGCGAACAGGTCGATCTACGCGCCATCGCCCGCAAGGCGGAGGTCGTGCCCGATCAGCTCGATGCCGTCGATGCGCTGCGCGTGCTGCAACATGCCGATGTCGCGATGGCGATGGTGCACGACGAATACGGTCATCTCGACGGGATCGTGACGCCGGTCGACGTGCTGACGGCGCTGGTAGGCGATTTCGCCAGCGATCAGGAACACGGCGAATCGCCGGGCGTGGTGGAGCGCGAGGACGGATCGCTCCTGATTTCGGGCTCGCTCTCCGCCGATGCGCTGGGCGACCGGCTCGGCCTCGATTACGGCGACGACCGCGAATTCGCGACCGCCGCCGGATTCGCGCTGGCCGTGCTCAAGAAGCTGCCCGAGGAAGGCGAAGTCTTCACCGAACAGGGCTGGCGCTTCGAAGTGATCGACATGGACGGCCGCCGGATCGATAAACTGCTGGTGAGCGAGGAAGCACCGCGCGAAACGGTCGAGTCTGACGGGGACGGGTAAGTCTTCGTATTTCGAACCCGCCTCCGCGGGTTCGTCCTCGGTGCTGTTCCCTCCGCTTCGCTACGGGGCACCTGCGGGGCGGCCGCGTGGCCTTGCGGGCTGCTGGTCGCAGCCCGTTCCAGTTCAAACTCATCGGCTTGGTGGCGGAGCTCGGACCCGCAGGGTCCGCAAGGGCGACCGCCCGCCCGCAGCGCCGTCAGGCGCGAGGAAATCGCACCCGCGGAGGCGGGTGCGCAAACAAGAAAGTAATACCCGGCGTCAGCCGGGAATTACGGCGCTGGCCCCGCGGCCTTCCCCTTCGGGGGCGGCGATGATGTCGCGGGTGATCGAGCCTTTGGCGACGGTATTCGTCTCGGGATCGCCCACTGCGGTGCGAATGCCCGGCGCGGCGGCACCGGCGCGGTCGAGCGCGCTGGTTTCGACGCCGCTGCGCTGGGCGGGGCCGCCGAACAGGGCTTCCAAAGCCTGTTCCTGCGCGGTGCCTTCAGCGGGGCGCGGGGCGCCGGCGGTCGGCGGGACGAGGTTGAAGTCGGGCGGGACCACCAGTGGCGCCTGACGCTGCACGGCGAATTCGTCGGGCCGCTCGCGTTCGAGGAAGCCGCCGCCGCCGCAAGCGGTCAGCAGGGTGGCCGAGGCGCCCAGCAGGGCGAAGGTGAAGGTCTTGGTCATGGCTTGGTCTCCGCTGAGCGAGCGTGCGTATCGGAATGGGCGGCTGGCGCGCTGTCGGCCATCATCTGGTCGGCAGTGTCGCGCACGAAAAAGGCGCGGGCAAGGATAATCACCACGCCGATGGTAATCGCGGCATCGGCCACGTTGAAGATCAGGAAGGGGCGGAAATCGCCGAAATGAAGGTCGGCATAGTCGATTACGTATCCGTAATCGTAGCGATCCTTGATGTTGCCGAGCGCCCCGCCCAGCACCAGTGCAAGGCCGAGAATATCGCCGAACTTCTCCTCGCGGATCATCCAGACCGTCACGACCAGCGCGATACCTGCCGTCACCGCCACCAGCGCCCAGCGCATTTCCGGGCTGGTCGCTTCGAACATGCCGAGCGATACGCCGAAATTCTGGGTCCATCTGAGGTCGAAGAACGGGACGAGTTCAATCACGCCGCGCTCGCGCAGCATCAGCGGGCCCTTGACCCAGTATTTGATCGCCTGGTCCACAGCGAAGATGGCGAAGGCGATCAGGATGCCGATCGCCTGATTGCGGCGGGCCGGGGTCACGACGAAACTCCTTCGGCGTCCAGCTCGGCGACGACGGCCTCGCAGCGATCGCACAGCGCGCCGTCTTCGGCCACGCTCGGCAGCAGGCGCCAGCAGCGCCCGCATTTGTCCTCAGAAGATCGGCTGGCAGTCACGTCGGCGCTATCGCTGCGCGTGACTGACGCGGTGATGAACGCTTCGGCGAGATCGGCGTCGGAGAAGCCTTCGGGGACGCGTTCGGCGGGAACGGTGACGTCGGCTTCGAGGCCGGAGCGCACGATCTTTTCGCGCCGCAACGGCTCGATCGCTTCCATTACATCCTCGCGCAACTCGCGCAGCGTCCCGAAACGCTCGCTCAGGCCCTCGTCGCGCCAGTCCGGCAGGTCGCGCCATGTCTCGAGATGGATCGAACCCGCATCGGGAAAGCGCGTGCCCCAGACCTCTTCGGACGTGAACACCAGCACCGGCGCGGCGTAGCGAACCAGCGCGTGGAACAGCGTGTCGAGCACGGTGCGATAAGCGCGCCGCTCCATCCCGTCCGGCGCATCGCAATAGAGCCGGTCCTTGCGGATATCGAAATAGAATGCCGACAGGTCCTCGTTGCAGAAATCCACGAGCGTGCGGACATAGCGATCGAAATCGTACCCCGTCGCCGCCTCGCGCAGCGCGCCGTCCACCTGCTTGAGCCGCGCCAGAATATAGCGTTCGAGCTGCGGCATATCTTCCGGCACCACGGCCTCGCTCTCGTCGTAACCGGCCAGCGCGCCGAGCAGATAGCGGAAGGTGTTGCGCAGGCGCCGATACTGGTCGCCGACGCCCTTCAGGATCTCGTCGCCGATGCGGTGATCTTCGGTGTAATCGACCGACAGGGCCCAGAGGCGAATGATATCCGCTCCGTATTGCTCCATCACCTTGAGCGGATCGATCGTGTTGCCGAGCGATTTGGACATCTTGCGCCCGTCGCTCGCCATGGTGAAACCGTGGGTGAGGACGGCGTCGTATGGCGCACGGCCGCGCGTGGCGCAGCTTTCTAAGAGGCTCGACTGGAACCAGCCGCGATGCTGGTCCGACCCTTCGAGGTAGAGATCGGCGGGCCAGCGCTGGTCGGGCCAGCGCGTGCCGTCGAGCGTGAAGGCGTGGGTGCAGCCCGAATCGAACCAGACGTCGAGAATGTCGGTGACCATCTCGTAGTCGTCGGGATTATGGTCGGGTCCGAGGAACTCCGCCTTGCGCTCCTCGCGCCACGCATCGACGCCTTCCTTGCCCACTGCCGCGACGACGCGGGCGTTGACGTCTGCGTCTTGCAGATATGAGCCGTCCGCGCGCACGAATAAGGTGATCGGCACACCCCAGGCGCGCTGGCGGCTGAGCACCCAGTCCGGGCGTCCCTCCACCATGGAGCGGATGCGATTGCGCCCGCGTTCGGGGACGAATTGCGTGTCGCCGATGGCGTTCAGCGCGAGGCTGCGCAGCGTGTGCTCGCTGGTCTGCTCATCGGCGGGATCGACCGCGCCGCCTTCGCCTTCCCAGCGCTGCTCCTTGTCCACCTTGCGCGGGGCGAGCCCTTCGAGCGGACGGTCCATCGGCACGAACCATTGCGGCGTGCAGCGATAGATGACCTTCGCCTTGGACCGCCAGCTATGCGGGTAGGAGTGCTGATAATCCTGGCTGGCGGAAAGCACAGCGCCCGCGTCGCGAAGGTCCGAACAGATCGGCCCGTCCGGCGCGTTGAAATTGGGATTGATGACCGCGCGGCGGCGCTCCTTGCCGTCCGCATCCACATCGCTCGCGCCCAGCCACGGCCAGTCGTCGCGATAGCGCCCGTCGTCCATGACCGCAAAGACGGGTTCGATGCTCACCGTCTTGCAAAGGTCGAAATCGTCCTCGCCATGATCGGGCGCCATATGGACGAGGCCGGTGCCGCTATCGGTGGTGACGAAATCGCCGGGCAGCATGGGGCGCAACGTTTCGTAGAAGCCGCCGAGCTTGTGCATCGGATGGCGAACTTTGGTTCCAGCGAGGTCGGAGCCTTTGATAACCCGATCATCATCTGGATGCACCGCCCCGATCGTGATGCCACGGTCGGGGAATTTGCCACGAGCAATCTTCGTGAGGCGGTCAGCGACCTCGTTTTTTAGAGCGTCGGCGACGAGGAATGAAGGGGAGCTCTCGTTATTGCCGCAGAACCATAGCTCTGATTCATCGAGAAAGTCCGACGACTGACCGCTATCGTGTGATGCCCAGAATTGTACTCGGCGATACTCAATCTCCGGCCCGTAAGCCAAAGCCTGGTTCACCGGGATCGTCCACGGCGTCGTCGTCCAGATCACGGCGTGCGCGCCGACCAGTTCCTCTATCGGCGATTCCACGATCTCGAACGCCACGTCGATCTGGGTCGAAGTGATGTCCTCGTATTCGACCTCCGCTTCGGCCAGCGCGGTCTTTTCGACCGGGCTCCACATCACCGGCTTCGCGCCGCGATAGAGGTTTCCGGCTTCGACGAACTTCATCAGCTCGGCGACGATGGTCGCTTCGCTTTCGAACTGCATCGTCAGATACGGATTGGCGAAATCCGCCATCAGGCCGAGCCGTTCGAGCTGGCCCTTCTGAACCTCGACCCATTTCGCGGCGTAATCGCGGCATTCCGCACGGAATTCGGCGCGCGGCACGTCGTCCTTGTCACGCTTTTTCTTGCGGTATTGTTCCTCGACCTTCCACTCGATGGGCAGGCCGTGGCAGTCCCAGCCGGGCACGAAGGGCGCGTCCTTGCCCATCATGCCCTGCGTGCGCACCACCATGTCCTTGAGGATGCGGTTCAGCGCATGGCCGATATGCATATCGCCATTGGCGTAGGGCGGGCCGTCATGGAGAATGAACTTGTCCGCGCCCCGGCGGGTATCGCGCAGCTTTTCGTAGAGGTTCTCGTCCTGCCAGCGGGCCAGAATGCCCGGCTCCTTCTGGGGAAGGCCCGCTTTCATGGGAAAGTCGGTCTTCGGCAGGAAGACGGTGTCGCGATAATCGCGCTGTTCTGATTGCTGGGGATCGGCGTCGGACATAGGCCTGCGCCGCTAACCGAAACGGGGCGTGTAGGGAAGTGTTTCGACGAACCGCCTAGCCGAGCAGGCGCCGTGCCTCGTCGCAATCCGCGGCCATCTGGTCGGTCAGCGCATCGAGCGTGTCGAACTTCGCTTCGCCGCGCAGGAAATGGTGGAAGGCCACTTCGATCTCCTGCCCATAAAGATCTCCGGAAAAATCGAAGAAATAGGGTTCGAGCAATTCCTTGGGCGGTTCGAACTGCGGCCGCATGCCGACATTGGCCGCGCCTTTCAGCTCCTGCCCCGTGCCCAGAATGCGGCCCGTCACGGCATAGATCCCGTAATGCGGGCGCAGATACTTCTCGAGCGCGAGGTTGGCGGTGGGATAGCCGATTTCACGGCCTCTTTTGTCGCCATGCTGGACCACGCCGCGCACGGCGAAGGGGCGGGTGAGGAGCCGTGCGGCCTCCTGCGGATCGCCCTGGCGCAAGGCTTCGCGCACCCGGCTGGACGAGATCGCGCGCCCATCGTCGATCACGGCGCCGACGGTGCGGCTGGCGAGGCCGCGCTCCGCGCCGAACCCCTGCAGCAGCGCGACATCGCCCTTGGCACCCTGGCCGAAGGTGAAATCCTCACCCGAAACGACACCATGCGCGCCCAGCCTGTCGAGCAGGATTTCGGTGATGAAATCCTCCGCGCTGGTGCCTGCCAGTGCGCCGTCGAAATGGAACACCAGCATCGCGGTCGCCCCGGCGTCGAGGTAAAGCTCCTGCCGCTGCTCCAGCGTGGTGAGGCGGAAAGGGGGCACGTCGGGCTTGAAGAAGCGCACGGGATGCGGATCGAAAGTGGCGATGATGGCGGGGCGCCCTTCGCGCCGCGCCCAATCGATGGCTTCCTTCGCCACCGCCTGATGGCCGAGATGAAACCCGTCGAAATTGCCGAGCGCGATGATGGCACCGCGCAAAGGGGCAGGCACGGTCTCGCGATGGTCGAGCCACCTCATGCCGCGCTATCCTCGTCGCGTTCGTAGCTGACGAAGGAATAGGCCGGGCGATCGCCATCCTCGCCATGATCCTCGCGCGCCACCACGCCCCAGCCTGCAGGGAGGGGGCGCATGAACACGTCGCCGTCGAAATCGGCGTGGATCTCGGTCAGTTCGGCGCGCGTGGCGATGGGCAGGAACACGTCGAAGATCGCCGCGCCCCCGATCACCGAGGCCGGTTCGCCTGCAAGCAGGGCGACCGCCTCGTCGACCGAGCGAACCACGTCGGCGCCTTCGCAATCCCACCGCTCGCGCCGGGTGAGGACGATATGGGGGCGCCCCGGCAACAGGCCCGGCAGGCTTTCGAAGGTCTTGCGCCCCATCACCATCGGCTTACCCATGGTGAGCGCCTTGAAGCGCTTCAGATCGGCGGGCAGGTGCCAGGGCAGGGTGCCGTTCTTTCCGATCGCGCCATTGGCCGCGCGGGCATAGACCAGCGTGAATTGCGGATCGCTCACGCGCGGACGATCCGCGTCACATGGCCCATCTTGCGCCCTTCGCGGGCCTTGGCCTTGCCGTAGAGATGCAGATGCGCGTCCGGCTTGCTCAACAGATCGTGCGCCGTGTCCGCTTCAGGGCCGATCAGATTTTCCATCCGGATCTGCGGGGCGATCGTCGCGGTATCGCCCAGCGGCAGGCCCGCCACGGCGCGCATATGGTTGGCGAACTGGCTGGTGGCCGCGCCCTCGATCGTCCAGTGGCCCGAATTATGCACGCGCGGCGCCATTTCGTTGAAGACGGGGCCCTCCTTCGTGGCGAAGAATTCGAGCGTTAGCACCCCCGCATATTTGAGCGCATCGGCGACCTGGCGCGACAGGGCGCGCGCTTCCTCGACCTGTGCTTCCACCGCCTCGCCAGCGGGCAGGACGGACGCGCTGAGAATGCCGTCGTGATGGATGTTGCGTGAAGAATCCCAGAAGCGGATCTCGCCATCCTGGCCGCGCACAAGGATGACGGAAAATTCCGCCTCGAAGCTCACGAAGCCTTCGTAGATCGCCGGTTGCGAGATATTTCCAACGCCGTCGGCATCGCGCTCGTCCTTCAGGCGCCACTGGCCCTTACCATCGTAGCCTTCGCCGCGCGTCTTGAGGATGCCGGGCGTGCCGATCGATTCCATCGCGGCGTCGAGATCGGCGCGGCTGTCGACTGCCGCATGCGGCGCGGGCCGCCCGCCGAGATCAGCGACGAAGCGTTTCTCGATCAATCGATCCTGCGCGACTTCCAGCGCCTTGCGCGGCGGGAACAGGCGATCTTTCGGCAGCGCATCCGCCACGGCGAGCGGCACGTTCTCGAATTCGAGCGTGATCGCATCGCACTGCGCGGCAAAGGCGGCGAGCGCGGGCCTGTCGCTCCAGTCGTTGGTGAAGAAATCGTCGCAGACGGGCGATGCGACATTGTCGCCCTCTGGCGCGAAGCCGACGCAGCGATAGCCCAGCCGCGCGCCCTCGATCGCGAGCATCCGCCCGAGCTGGCCTCCGCCGAGAATGCCGATCGTACTGCCTGGTTTGAGCATCGGATTACCCTTCGGGCCGTTCCGCAACGGCATCGCTGCGTGCCTGGCGCCATGCCTTCAGGCGATCGGCCAGCGCGGCATCGCTCCCGGCCAGGATCGCCGCGGCCAGAAGGCCCGCATTGGTCGCGCCCGCCTCGCCGATGGCCAGCGTGCCGACTGGCACCCCGGCCGGCATCTGGACGATCGAAAGCAGGCTGTCCTGCCCGCTCAACGCCTTGGATTTCACCGGCACGCCCAGCACGGGCAGATGCGTCATCGCCGCGATCATGCCCGGCAGATGCGCGGCGCCGCCTGCGCCCGCGATGATCACCGCGATCCCCTCGCCTTCCGCCGCGCGCGCAAACTCGACCATGCGATCGGGCGTGCGATGGGCAGAGACGATGCGGATATCGGTTTCGACCGCAAGCTCGTCCAGAACTTGGGCGGCGCATCGCATGGTCGGCCAGTCGGACTGGCTGCCCATCACGATAGCGATTTTACCCGCAGCGCTCATTTCAGGCATCCTTGAGATAATAGCGCTCGCCCGAGGGGCGCAGATCGTCGCCGAATTCGTAGACGATCGGCTGGCCAGTCGGGATTTCCAGGCCGGTGATTTCCTCGTCCGAGATGCCCGACAGGTGCTTGACCAGCGCTCGCAGGGAATTGCCGTGAGCGGAAATGATCACCGTCTCGCCCGCCGACAATTGCGGCAAAATCGCGCTTTCCCAATAGGGCAGGACGCGCTCGATGGTGAGCTTCAGGCTCTCGGTCGCGGGCACCGGGATGCCGGCATAGCGCGGATCGCCCGACAGATCGTATTCGCTGCCCTTGTCGATCGCGGGCGGCGGCACGTCGAAGCTGCGGCGCCAGATATGCACCTGCTCGTCGCCATGCTTTTCCCGCGTTTCCTGTTTGTCGAGCCCGGTGAGGCCGCCATAATGGCGCTCGTTAAGGTGCCAGTCCTTGGTCACCGGGATCCACAGCCGGTCGCACGCCTCCAGCGCCAGGTTCAGCGTCTTGATCGCGCGGGTCTGGAGCGAGGTGAAAGAGACCGTCGGCAGCACGCCCTTGTCGCGCAGCAGCTCGCCCGCAGCCTTCGCTTCGGCGACGCCTTTTTCGGTCAGGCCGACATCCCACCAGCCGGTGAAGCGATTGGCGAGATTCCACTCGCTCTGGCCATGGCGCACGAGGATCAGTTTGGTCATCAGCTTGTCCTGGGTATCTGCGAAGAACGCGTGAGCGCCGCTCGTTAGCGTTCGCCCTCGGTTTTGGAAAGCGAAGGGTCCGATTCGCGCGCATCGTCTCCGATCGCGCGCGCCTGCGATTTGCGCCGCCTGAGGTTTTCACGCAGTTTCGCGGCGAGCCGCTCTTCGCGGGTCGCGGAGTCTCCGCCGGTGGTCTTGCCCTTCGTCATTGCGCAACCTTTTGCGGTTAAGCCTCGAAATCGCAAGCGCGGCTTGACTTTGGCGGGCCAACTGCCAATAGCGCGCGCCTCGCCACCGGGTAAATTTCCCGGCGGCCCGGACGCTGCTGTAGCTCAGTGGTAGAGCGCACCCTTGGTAAGGGTGAGGCCGGGAGTTCAATCCTCCCCAGCAGCACCATTCTCGCCGGACAAGAGGGCCGGTTGCTTTTCGGTCTGAGGAGAACGGACCTGTCGATCGCCAGGCTGAATTCGGTTTGGTAAGGTCGCCTGTTTTGCTAAACGGCTGCGATGATAAAAATTGCGCATTTTCCGGTATTGATCGCTTTAAGTATCGTCGGCGCCTGCTCGTCGAGCGAAGCTCCGGAAGAGAAAACGGAAACCTCGCAGCAGCGCACGTTTACAGAAGAGGATAAGCGCATCGCGCGTCTGCTGACGGTTGGCAGTGACGAGATCGACGAGTCCGCGTCTCCGCAATACCGTGCGACCCTTTGCAGCCTGGCCCTCCAAGCGATCGAGGGACGGATGCGTGGGGCCCTGTCCGACGAACAGCTCAAAGCCTTCGCGCAAGCGCAATCCTTGTACGATCAACGCGCGAGAGCTGGCGCATCGGCGGAAGATGCACAGCTTACGCGCGACGAAGTCGAAACGGCGTATCCCGACGAAAGCGACCGTGCGCGCTTTGCCATCGGCTGCCTGCAAGATTTAGCTTAGTCAGTAGAGGCCAGGGACGTGCTGCCCTGGCCAGCAAGTTCATTGGGGACGGCGACCGACCGCAGTGCGCGTTCTTGTCTGTGCGCGTTCGAACGGCGCCGTCGCGTTCGCCGTCGCGTCGTAATTGCGATCAACGCGGTTGCGCAGACGGTTCTGGACGCGATTCTCGATCCGGTTGTCGAGTCTGCCGAGCGGCTCGACGTTCGGCGCGACATCGTCTCGTGTCTGGCGCTGACCGATTTCTCCATTACCCGCATCGGCGGTGCGCGCCGTTTCGCCGAGCCCTTCTCCCTGACTTTTCGCTTCTGACTGGCGCGCACCGGGGTCGATTGGGAATGACTGCGCCAGGCAGGGTGTGGACAGAACGGCGAAAGACATCAGGGCGATCGTGGGCGCGAAAAGTTTCATGACAGGGGAATCAGCCTTGCTTTCTCGATCTGGCCGCTGACACCCATGATGTCGTCGGTCGATCGCGCTACCAACGTAAGGGTCTGGGATACGCATCCTGCGGGAACGTCGAATCGACCGGTAAAGCGGCCTGAATCTTGATCCGAATTAGGAAGCACAATGCGACCGAGTTCGCGTCCGTCCTGACAGGTCAGAGACCAATAAGGTCGTGATCGTTCAGGCTGATCGATCCCGCGGCTTTGCCCTTCGAGACGATACGGACCGGGGGGAAGCAACTGCGCCTGGCTGACAAGTGCGCCCCCGACACTCGGCGGAACCGAAAAATCGAGGATTCCACGATTTCCTTGTTGCAAGATCGCCGCGGAAAGACGCGTGTCGGTTCCCGTCTGCCAGTCGAAGACCGACTTAACCGCTGTATTGAGCGCAAAATTCGGGTCGCGCGATAGATCGCGGCGAGCTCCGGACCGAAAGGTCCGGTAATAGGCCCATGCTTCGCTACGCTTATTCTGTCCGAAAAGCGCGTTGACCAGATTGGCTTGTGCATCTTCGGACGCCTCAAGACCAATGGCGCGGCCCTCCCGAAATAAGGCTATCGCGCCTTCAGGCTCAATGCCGGTCTTCGCGATATAGCCGAGAAAACTATCCTTCCACACGGGATCGGAATCTAGGACGGGGAGCAGAGCAGCACGGATACGCGGTTCGGCCAGCGCAGCGGTCAGGGAAGGAAAGAGCAGGCCGAGCGCATCGTTGGATGTGCGCAGCGCGATATCGTAATTGCGCAAAGCGCCGGCGATATCTCCGCGAGCTATTGATTCTTCGATCGCCCACAGGCGGGGCCGCAATTCGCGCCGCGATATGGCGGTGGAATATGAGAAGATCCGGTCTGCTTGTGCCGTATCTCCGCGCAATTGGGCCTGGAAGCCAAGGACGGTCAGTGCATCGGCGGCCGTAGGCTCAGCGAGCAAAGCCTCTCGAGCCAGATTCGCGGGGGCGGAGTTCGCTTCCTTGACGGGTCTGCGAGTGAAGGAAGTCTGAGCATAATCGGCCAGAATGACGCCGTTGTCAGGCGCCATGAGATGGGCTTGCGCAGGATCGGCCTTGACAACGACATGGGCCAAACTGCTCGCGGTACCGATGTAACTCAGCACCGCAAGGCCGAGCGCCAGCCCGCCACGCGCAATCCATTCGCGGCTCGACCGCTTTGCCGAGCCGCCATCGCGGCTGCGCTTCCCAGAACTTTTGCTACCCCTTAGCGCCATCAGGCAGCCTTCGTGTCCGTATCTCGTCCGTAGCCGTAGCCGTATTCGTAGCCATAGCCGTAATGAGCCTTGCGGGCTTCGAATTTGGTGAGCACGGCGCCGAACACACGGGTATGTGCCGCCTGAAGTCTTCCGAGAGCTGTCTTGACCTGTGTGGAACGGATGCCGTGCGACTCCACGGCATAGATCACGCCTTCGACATGTCCCGCGATCAGCGGAGCATCGGCGAGTCCCATGACGGGCGGAGAATCGACGATGACGTGATCATACTTTTCGTGCAGCCGATCGATCAGGCCCCGCATCCGGTCGCCGGTAAGCAATTCCGCAGCATTCGGAGGGATAGGCCCTGCGCTCATCGCGTCGATACCCAAATCGTCCATACGGAAGATCGAACCCGTGAAGTCTTCATCGCCTGCAAGGAAATTGCTCACTCCACGATCGTGACTGACATTGCCGAGATGATGCACCGAAGGCGAACGCATATCGCCATCCAGCAGGATCACCCGTTTGCCCGAACGTGCAAGCATGGTGGCCAGAGCAAGCGAAGTCGTCGACTTGCCTTCCGCCGGCCTTGTCGAAGTCACGGAGAAGGAGCGCGGAACGCCATGCTCGGTAGTGAAGGCCAGATTGGTCTGCACCGCTATGTAGGCATCGACCATTTCCGATTTGCGATCGAGCAGAGCATCGCGAGGTGTTTCCTCCTCATCCACTTTCGGCACCGTGCCCAGAAGAGGCAGGCCGAGGCGGCGCTGTACTTCCGACGGATCAGCGATCGCTTCGTCGAGCTGTTCGAGCGCGAGGGCGAGCGCGGCACCGATGCCGATGCCAGCGAGAAGCGAAACGAGCAGATTGATAAGCAGGCGGGGGCTCGAAGGGCGCTCCGGAACGTTGGCGGTATCGACGATTGCGATATTGTTGACGCCGACGCCTGCCGCGACGCCAAGCTCTTGGAAACGTTGCAGCAATCCATCGTAGAGTGCGCGGTTCGTATCGACCTCTTGCTGGTAGATATTGTATTGGATCGAACGACGGCGGACGTCGAGATATTCATCGGTGAGCGCGTTGACACGTTGTCGAAGCGCCTGCTCACGCGCTTCTGCCTGCTGGTATTCGGCTCTGACTGAACCTGAAACGCGCGATTCTTCACGAGCGATCGCCTGATCGAGAGCTTCGATCTGAGATTGAATGGCCCGCGCCTGTGGGTAGCCTGGCTCGAAGCGTATCATCAGATCCTGATATTCGGCGTTCAGTTCGGCGCGCCGTTGACGCAAATTGTTGATCGCATTGTTGCTCAGCGCTTCGGCCGAGCTTCCGCCGCCGCCTGCGCGCCGGAACCGCGCCTCCGCCGCGATACGATCGGCCGTGGCTTCATTCAGAGCGGCATTGAGGGATGCGAGATTGTCGACCACGATGGGGCGTTCTTGCGTATTCGTACCATCGTTGCCGCCTTCCGATGGAAGATTCACGATTTCCTGATCGGAAGCGTAAGCGACCAATTGTCGCTGCGATTCGTCCAACCGCTCCTTGTATTCAGTTAATTGGCGCTGCAGCGCATCGCGACCGTAGGATGTTGCCTGAACCTTGCGCTCCAGATTGGTCGTGATGAAATTTTCGGCCCACGAATTGGCGACTTCCGCGGAGAAAGCCGGGTCGGGGCTGGTCATGCTGATATCGACGAGGCGCGAGAGCCGGGTCGGGTTTATAGTCACATTGGTCAGCAGAATATCCGCTGCCTCGCGCTGACGTTCGGCCCTGCCTTCAGCGGAATATCGCTCGTTCGTAATTTCGAATGCGGGATCGCCGGAACCGTCGAAACCGAACATTTCGAAAAATTCCGGGTCGTCCACCAAGTTCAATTCGCTCGCCACGCGCTCGGCAAGAGAGCGTGCGCGCAGCAGGCCGTACTGGGTCTGGTAGAATTCCTGATCGGAAGCGGTCGCTTCGCGCTCGACACCCTCGATATTGGTAACGCGATCGGCTTCGCGGGAAATTTCAACCGTCGAGGTCGCGGTGTATTGTGGGGTCATCAGCAAGGTGACGATCAGACCAAGCAACACGCAGACAGCGATCGCGCCCAGGATCACCCAGCGCCAGCGCCGAGCGATCCGAAGATATTGCTCGAGTATCGACGGCCCAGTCTGCTCGGTGGGATTGGTATATCCCGGGGCCGAACCTTCAGGCGCGTTCCGAAACGGATCGGAATGGGAAGAAAGACTATTCATAAATCCGATCGAACTATTGCAATAATGCTATGACGGGAGAAGCGAGCAACGGCGCCACGCTAACGAAATCGCGGAACAGCCTGCGTTGAGGGCTGTCACCTACCACGACCAAATCATTCGCATAGAGTGCGGGATCTTCGTAAAGCCCGCGTCTGATAGCGCCGATATTGTAGAGCCCGGCAATCCGCTGCCCACCGACCGTGCGCAGAATAACCACATCGTCCTGATCGGCGAATTCGGTTAGGCCGCGAGCGGAGGCGACTGCGCGCAGCAAGGTCATCTGATTGGTGACCGGGTACAGACCTGGTTCGACGACCTGACCGTCGACGGTGACGACTTGGCTGACCGAACTCACAATATTCACCGTCACGTTCGGGTTGCGCACGTACCGGCCGGACAATTGGCTTTCGACGTCCCTGGCGAGTTCGGCCGGCGTCTTGCCGCCGGCATCAATCGTGCCGATGAGAGGCATTGCGATACGCCCACCAGCATCGACCTGCATTTCCCGGCTCAGCTCGGGAACTCCGAAGACATTCACCGTTATCGTATCCAATGGGCCTACCAGTGCGATCCGGTCCTCCGCCGCCAAATCGCCCCGATCGGGCGCTGGCAAAGCAGATTGACCATCGATCACCGTCAATCCCGGTGCCGACTGAATAGGCGGTGTCCCTGCGCAAGCTGTTAGCAGGCAGGCCGCCGCAGCCAAGCCAGTCAAATTTCGCATATAAATAGTCACGTCCGTTAGGAGGATATGGCGCGCTCGCTATAGATCGCACGTTCGGGAAGGTAAAGTTAAGGCCGTGGGCGATCTGCCGGATACGCATCCGATGATGAACCTGAGCCTAAGTGCAGCCATGCCGCCGCGATTACGAGCAGCGCCATTATCATTGGGGTCCGCGCCGGATAATCTGGAACGCTTGCGAGCATGATGAGCACCACGGCGAAAGCGCCCGGCAGCGCCAATCCTGCATTCTGCACTTTCCGTCGCCAAATCCGGACTGCGGATATGCCTACCCAGATAATGATGGCCGCAAGCAGCACCGCTGAAAGAACTCCGCCGTCCAGAACGACTTCGAGCCAGTCGTTATGCGCATGGTTGAAATATCGCGGTTGCAACAATGCATCGACCTCCCCGATCCTGTAGGCTGGATCGAACGCACCAAACCCCGATCCGGCCGGGAAATAGCGCATAAGGGTCTCGATAACGGAAGGCAGGGCTTGTGCGCGCAGATCTTCCCCAGCGTTCGAAACGAAGACGCGATCGATCGATACGGCCCGGCCCAAGCTAAAGGATAGGGCTGCGGCACCGACGAGGAGGACGATCGCCAAACCCACCGTCGCACCCGCGGCCCATCGCGGCAAAGCTTGCAATTGGCGCTTCACCTCGTCGCGGTTGAAGAAAAGGCCTGCCACAATGGCTAAAGCAGTCAGCAAGACGCCCGCGCGAGAGCCTGTCGCCAGCGCCACAAGTAGAAAGAAAGGTAGGAGGGTAAAGGCGATGATCGCAGTCCACCGTGTAGCCCCTACGCCTCGGAAGCCCCAGAGCGGCGCAAGCAAGCATCCGATCGCCACGAAGAGGGCGAAATGATTGCGGTTAGCGAAGTTTCCGGAAACCGCAGCGTCCTGATAATTGATCAGCGGATTATCGAAATTCGCGCCCGAGAACTGTAGCAGCGCCAGCAGGCTGCCCGCGAAGATCAAACCCAGCAGAATAGACGCAATCCGCCGGTGTTGGTCTCGCGTCAATTGCGCGCAGAGAACCAGGACGAGCGCGGGCACTACCAGCGATCCCAGCGCGTTCGCGGTTGCGCTGGGTGAAATCGACAGTGGTCGCCATGGTTGCGGCTGGTCGCTGACTTCGGCGGCACCTTTCAGCAATTCGCGGCCCGGCAGCGCGGTCCACACCTCGGGCGGTAGCGGCACAAGCTGCAGGAAGACGAGCAGGATCGCCAGCCCGAGAAAGATCGCGATCGGCTTGACCCGACGCCAATCGAAACGGGCCGAGAATAGAACGAAGACGATGAGGAAAATCCAGGCAAAGAACCGCACCACGGCCTGGCCTGAAACATCGGCCCGCGACGCACCGCCTGCGATCCAGAGAATCACCAGAAAGGCGCTGAGAAGCCAGAAGGACAGGCGAGCGCTGAAATCGGCCGAAGAGGTGGTGCTGCGGGGCATGCGCGCCGTCTAACGAATAAATTTCGAGCGGCAAAGCGGTGTCTTCCAATCGTTCCCGCCTGTTGGAACCGATTTCGTCTCAATCGCTCTTCAAGTGCGGAACCGGTCATCCGGACTGTCTCAAGCCTTCTCGACTTCGCCCCTCGTGAGCGGCATGGGCAGGGTGAGGGAGAGCATCATGGACTTTCGGCTTACCGAGCAGCAGCGCGAGCTTCAGGATGCGGCGCGCGCCTTTGCCGTTAAAGAATTGCCGGATCTGGCGCGCGAGATGGAGGCCAAGGACTTTCCCGTCCCCGATGCCATGGTGCGGCGCTATGGGGAGATGGGGTTTCTCGGCGTCAATCTTCCCGAGCAATATGGCGGGCTGGGGCTCGGCCATCTCGAAGCGCTTCTGGTGCTCGAACAGTTCGCCATGATCTCGAATGCAGTGGCGTTCCCGGTATTCGAAGCGCTGGTGGGGCCGGTGCGCACGGTCGATCGGTTCGGGTCCGGAGCGCTCAAAGAACGGATTATTCCTCAAGTCGTGAGGGGCGAAGCGACGGTGGCCGTGTCGATGTCCGAACCCGATGCGGGCACCGCGCTGACCGATCTTTCGACCCGTGCGCGCGAGGACGGCGACCATTACATCCTCGACGGAAGCAAGCGCTGGACCAGCGGCGCGGGGCACGCGCGCTATTATGTCGTCTATTGCCGCCTGTCCGACGCACCGGGAGCGAAGGGCGTGGGCGCGCTGCTGGTCGACAAGGACATGCCGGGCGTCGGTTTCGGCAAGCGCGAGGAATTGATGGGCTTTCGCGGCATCGAAACGCGCGACATCGCCTTCGACGCGGTGCGCGTGCCGCAAGACAATCTGATCGTCGGCGCGGGCGGGTTCGGGAAGCTGATGAGCGCCTTCGGCCTCGAACGCTGCGGCAACGCGACCCAGTCGCTTGGCCTCGCGGCAGGTGCGCTGGAGCAGGCGACCGCCTACGTTCAGGAGCGCACGGCGTTCGGCAAGCCGATCGTCGATTTCCAGGCGGTCCAGCTGCGTCTCGCGGATATGGCGATGCGGGTCGAGGCGGCGCGCCTTCTTATCTATCGCGCCGCTGCCAATGCCGAATATCAGGAAAACGGCCTTCCCAGCGTCTACGAAAGCAGCGTCGCCAAATGTTTCGCCAACGAGATCGCGCGCTCGGTGACTGCCGACGGGATGCAGGTGATGGGCGGCTATGGCTATCACAAGGAATACGGGATGGAGCAGCGCGTGCGCGACGGATTCGCCTGGGGGATAGCGGGCGGGACCACCGACGTGCAGAAGACCAATATCGCCGCTTCGCTGGTCGGTCGGCGTTTCGACCAGAGGCGCTGAGACGCGTGTTGCCTGCGCCGGGTGTATTAGATAGATAGGACGCAATGACCACGCCCCCCGAGTTGACGCCTGCCGACCTCACTCCGCTCGACCCCGCCTATCGCACCGTGCTGCGCATCGTCGCCAGCATCTGGTCCGCGGTCTTCTTGGTCGGGGCGCTGGTGGCGGAATTTGCCGTTCCCGGCTGGAACGGCGTGTTCGTCATTCCGGTTTTGATCTTCGCCGCGCTGCTGATCCTGCGGGTGCCGCAGCGGCGCTGGTCGGCGCGGGGCTATGCGCTGGGCGAGGAGCGGTTGCGCGTGGTGCGCGGGCTGTTGTTCCATTCGGACACGGTGGTGCCGTTCGGGCGGGTGCAGCATATTGACGTCGATCAGGGCCCGCTTGAGCGAGCCTACGATATCGCGACGCTGACCGTGCACACGGCGGGCAGCCACAATGCGTCGGTCCAGCTGCCGGGCCTCAATAACGAAGACGCGCTGGCGATGCGCGAAACGATCCGCGCCGCGATCCGGCGCGACACGCAGTGAACGAGGCTGTTTTGTCCGCCGACGGCGAGGCCCGCCGGACCGATCCGCTCAGTTTCGCGGTGAGCGGTGTGACGCTGCTGGGCCAGCTGGTGATCCCGCTCGGCTTCCTGGCCTTTTCGATCTTTCGCGATGGCGAACTGGATGCGCTCGCTTACTTTCTGCCCATCGTGCTGGCAGTGATCGCGTTCAATTTCGCGCTCGCCTACGCGCAATGGTTGCGGTTTACCTACACGGTGAACCACGCGGATATCCGCGTCGAAAGCGGGCTCCTGTCGCGCACCGCACGCGCGGTTCCCTACGAGCGCATTCAGGATGTCAGCCTCGAACAGAAGCCGATCCCGCGCCTGCTCGGCCTGACGGAAGTGCGGTTCGAAACCGGGGCGGGCGGCAAGGACGAAATCACGCTGCGCTATCTTTCCGAAGCGGAGGGAGAACGTCTGCGAGAATTGGTGCGCAACCAGAAGGCGGGCGGCGCGCCCATCGCGGCGAGCGAAGGGGAGGACGAAGCGCCGGTCCTGTTCGCCATGGGGCCGAAGCGAGTGCTGACCTTCGGACTGTTCGAATTTTCGCTGGCGGTGGTCGCCGTGGTGGCAGGCGCGGTCCAGCAGGTGGATTTCCTGCTCGATTTCGACATCTGGGAATGGCGGGAATGGCAGCGATTGCTGGCAGGGCCGGGCGGCTGGCTGCTGGCGCTGGGCGTGGTCGGCCAGGTGATTGCCGGAGCGATCGCGATTATTGCGCTGCTGCTTCTTGGGCTGGTGACGGGCGTCGTCCGCACGGCCTTGCGCGAATGGAACTTCCGGCTGGAGCGGACGGATAAGGGGCTGCGCCGCCGCCGTGGGCTGCTGACCCGCACCGATGTGGTCATGCCGATCCACCGGGTGCAGGCCTTGCGGCTCGGGACCGGGATCGTGCGGCGCCTGTTCGGCTGGCACCGGCTGGGCGTGGTGAGCCTGGCGCAGGACAGCGGCGGCGCCAATCACGACGCGGCTCCATTTGCGCAGATGGACGAAATTGCGCCGATCGTGCGCGAAACCGGATTCCACCTTCCGGCAGGCGATGCGCAATGGCAGCTCGCGTCGAAGCGCTACCGGGTGGACCGGGTGGCGATCGCCGCGCTGGTGCTGCTGCCGATCAGCGCGATTGTCGCGTTTCTCGTCGACGAGCCGTTCTGGATCGCGCCGCTGCTGGTCCTGCTCTGGACGGCGGTGGTGGAAGCGTTCCACTTCCGCCACACGCGGAACGCGCTCGACGCGGATCAGCTTTATTCGCGCCACGGCTGGTTATCCCCGAAGCTGGCGATATCGTCACGCGTGAAGCTGCAATCGGTGGAGATCGCACGCGGGCCGATCGCGCGGCGGCGCGGCTATGCCACGCTGAATCTGGGCCTTGCCGGCGGGAAACTCGCCCTTCCCGGCCTGCCGATCGCCCGCGCCGAAGAATTGCGCCATGCCGTGCTGCAATCGATCGGACGGCGCGATTTCAGCGAATTGCTCTGACCGTCAGTTCGCGGCTTTGAGCTCGCTCCATTCGGGATGGTCGCGAAACGCCTGCGCGACATAGCTGCAGGCGGGGACGATCCTGAAGCCTTCTTCCCGCGCATCGGCGATCAGCGCCTGGACCAGTTCCTTCGCAATGCCGCGTCCGCGCAATTCGGGCGGCGTGAAGGTGTGGTCGGCGACGCGCACATCGTCGCCGCGTGCCTGCCACGTCAGTTCGGCTTCCGCTTCGCTGTCGGCGACCTGGGCGACGTAACGGCCGCGCTGGCCCTGGTTCTCGCGGCTGATGGTGACGGCGGTTTCGGCCATGGATCGGTCTCCGTGTAGGGGGGGCGGGTAAAACGGGGCGGGGTCTCGCTTGCGCTCAACGCGCGCGGCTCTACAGGCGTTCCGATGCTCTTCCTGTCCGACAACGCCGCCTCCGTTCATCCGAAGCTGTGGGAAGCGATGCGCGCCGCCGACGGCCCCGATTCGCCCTATGACGGGGACGGGCATTCACAGGCGCTGGACGAGAAGTTCTCCGAGGTTTTCGGGCGCGATTGCGTCGCGCTGTGGGTGGCGACCGGGACGGCGGCGAACTGCCTGGCGCTTGCCACCCTATGCCAGCCGCATGGCGGAGTGGTCTGCCACGAAGAAGCGCATATCGAGGCCGACGAAGGCGGCGCGCCGGGCTTTTTCCTCCACGGGGCGAAGCTGATCCTGTGCCAGGGCGAAAGCGCGAAGCTGACGCCGCAAGCGGTGCGCGCCGCGATCGATCCGATCCGCGACGATGTCCACCAGGTGCAGCCGCATGCCCTGTCGATCACGCAGGCCAGCGAATACGGCGTTGCCTACCGGCCCGCCGAGGTGAAGGCGCTGGCGACGCTGGCCAGAGAGCGCGGTCTGGGCTTCCACATGGATGGCGCGCGCTTCGCCAATGCGACCGCCTATCTCGGCTGCTCGCCAGGCGAAGCGGCGGGGCCGGTCGATGCGTTGAGCTTCGGCTGCGTCAAGAACGGGGGGATGAGCGCGGAGGCGATCCTGTTCTTCGATCCCGCTCTGGCCGATGTGGCAAAATACCGCCGCAAGCGCGCGGGCCATCTTCAGTCGAAAGGCCGTTTCTTGGCGGCTCAACTCCACGCCATGCTCGACGGCGATCTGTGGCTCGAAAACGCGCGCGCCGCCAATGCTGCGGCGGCCGAGATTGCGACCAGTTGCGGCGAGCGGCTCATGCATCCCGTCGAAGCCAACGAAGTGTTCGTGACATTGTCGCCCGACGAGCGCGAAGCCTTACGCGCGCGCGGCTTCCAGTTCTACGATTGGGGTGCGGACGCCGCGCGCTTCGTGACTGCCTGGAACACGCGAGAAGAAGATGCCTGCGCACTCGCCGACGCGATCGCCGCTCTATGAGCGCGGGATCGGACGATTCCACGCTCCTGACGCCGCGCAATCTCGGCGCTTTCCTGCTCGTCAGCGTGATCTGGGGCGGGACCTGGCTGGTGATCAAGGACCAGCTCGGCAATGTGCCCGCGCAATGGTCGATCACCTATCGCTTCGTGGTCGCGTGCCTGGGAATGTTCGCGCTGGCGAAGCTGCGCGGCGAATCGCTGGCGCTTGCCAAGGGGGGGCAGCGTTGGGCGCTGCTGCTGGGCATCACGCAGTTCACGCTCAACTTCACCTTCGTCTATAATGCGGAACACTTCATCACATCCGGCCTCGTCGCCGTGATGTTCGCGCTGTTGGTAGTGCCCAACGCGCTGCTGGGGCGGCTCTTTCTCGGCCAGCGCATTACGCCTGCCTTCGTGCTGGGATCGGGCATCGCGGCGATCGGCGTGGCTTTGCTGTTTACGCAGGAATACCGCGCCTCGCCCGCGACTCTCGGCGAAGTCCTGCTCGGCGCGGGATTGACGCTTGGCGGCATCCTGTCCGCCAGCGCCGCCAATATCGCGCAGGCGATGGAGGGGGCGAAGCGCCAGCCGCTGCTGACGCTGCTCGCCTGGTCGATGCTGTGGGGTGTGGCGATCAACGCGGCGCTGGCGCTCGTCACGGTGGGCCCGCCGAGCTTCGATCCGCGCCCGTCCTACGCGCTCGGCATCCTTTATCTCGGCCTGCTGGGGTCGGTGGTGACCTTCCCGCTCTATTACGGTCTCGTCCGCAAGGTCGGGGCGGGGCAGGCGGCCTATACCAGCGTCATCGTGCCGGTCGTGGCGATGATCCTGTCCACGCTGTTCGAAGGATACCGCTGGGGGCTGTTACCCGCCGCCGGAGCCGTTCTGGTGCTGGGTGGCATGGTGGTCGCCTTGAGAGGCCGGGCGGCCGTTCCGCCCAGGCGGGCTACGCCGGAGCCTTAAGCCTTTGCGGCGAGAATCGCGGCCAGGCCTTCGCGATAGGTCGGATAAGCCGGTTCCCAGCCCAATACCCGCTTCGCCTTCCCATTGGCGACTCTACGATTCTCGGCATAGAAGCCGCGCGCCATCGGGCTGAGATCGGCTTCCTCCATCGTCTGGAGCGGCGGCGGCTCGCGGCCCGTCAGGCGGCAGGCTTCCTCCACCACCGCGTTCTGGCTGGTCGGGAGATTGTCGGACAGATTGTAGGCTCCGCTCGGCGCATTGCCTGCGATGGCCGCGATAACGCCGCTGACGATATCTTCGACATGCACACGGCTGAAGACCTGGTCCGGCATGTCGATCCGATGCGCGCGGCCTTCTTCAAGCCGCTCGAAAATGCTGCGGCCGGGGCCGTAAATGCCGGGCAGGCGGAAGACCCGCGCGCCGCAATCGAGCCAGCGCGCATCGCATTCGGCCCGCGCGGTGCGCCGCCCTTCGCCCGTCGGAGACTGCTCGTCGACCCACGCTTCGTCGGCATCGCCATAGACACCGGTCGAGGAGAGATAGGCGAGCCATTTTCCGTCCAGCAGATCGCCATAGCGATCGAGCACCGGGTCGCTATCGTCCGCGGGCGGAACGGAGGAGAGCACATGATCGGCGCGCCCGATTTCCTGCGCGACCGCGTCCGCATCCTCGAACGCGATGTCGCCCGCGCTGCCAGTGGCCGAAATGGTGAAGCCGCGTTCTTTCGCTGCTTGCGCGATCCGCGTGGCGGTGTAGCCGAGACCGAAAATGAACAAATGTGCCATCCTCGCGTTCTACCCGGGACTGCGCACAAGCCAAGATAATCCGAACCTTATGGAAATGCCGATATGATGGACATCGCCCGCACCCCCTCCACCGCCGATGGCAATCCCGAGCTGGCCGATGCCGCCATCCAGCCGCAATCGCCGCCGACGATCCTGCGCGAGGATTACGCGCCGTTCCCCTGGCTGGTGCCGACCACGCGGCTGGAATTCGCGCTGGGGCTGGAAAAGACGCGCGTGACCGCCACGCTCGATGTCGAGCGCAATCCGGACGCCGAACCTTCGCCCACGATTCGCCTGAATGGCGATGGGCTAGAGCTGGTCTCGCTCGAATGCGACGGCGGCGAATGCGACGGGCACACGATGGACGGGGACGATCTCGTCGTGACGCTGCCGGGCGACAAGCACACCCTCACCATCGTGACCGAGCTGGACCCGAGCGCCAATTCGCAGCTGATGGGACTTTACGCATCCGGCGGAATGCTCTGCACCCAATGCGAGGCGGAAGGCTTCCGCCGCATCACCTTCTTCCCCGACCGGCCCGACGTGCTCAGCACCTATACGGTGCGCATGGATGCGTCGGAAGAACAGTTCCCCGTCCTGCTTGCGAACGGCAACCGCACCGGATCGGGCAAGAGCGAGAACGGGATGCACTGGGCCGTCTGGCACGATCCGTGGCCCAAGCCCTCCTACCTCTTCGCGCTGGTCGCGGGCGATCTGGTGGCGCGCAAGGACAGCTTCACGACGAAGAGCGGGAAAGACGTCGATCTCGCCATCTGGGTCCGCGATGGCGACCTCCAGCGGACCGAGCATGCGATGGAATCGCTGAAACGCTCGATGGAATGGGACGAGAAGGTGTTCGGGCGCGAATACGATCTCGACGTGTTCAACATCGTCGCGGTTTCGGATTTCAACATGGGCGCGATGGAGAACAAGGGTCTCAACGTCTTCAACACCAAATACGTGCTTGCCGACGCGGATACGGCGACGGATGGGGATTTCGACGCGGTTCAGGGCGTGATCGCGCACGAATATTTCCACAATTGGTCGGGCAATCGCGTGACCTGCCGCGACTGGTTCCAATTGTCGCTGAAGGAGGGCTTCACCGTCCTACGCGATCAATTGTTCAGCCAGGATATGGGGAGCGAGCCGGTCAAGCGGATCGAGGATGTGCGGATATTGCGCAGCGTCCAATTCCCCGAGGATTCGGGCCCGCTGGCGCATCCGATCCGCCCCGACAGCTATCGCGAGATCAGCAATTTCTACACCGCGACGGTCTATAACAAGGGCGCCGAAATCATCCGCATGATGCGCAGCATGGCGGGCGAGACGCGCTTTCGCGAAGGCACGGACCTCTATTTCGAACGCCATGACGGCGAAGCGGCGACCTGCGAGGATTTCATCGTGGCGATGGAAGACGGCGCCGGGCTCGACCTCACGCAATTCCGCCTATGGTACAGCCAGGCCGGCACGCCGAAGGTGAGCGTGAAGACCGCGCTCGAAGGCTCGACGGCGGTCGTGGAACTGACGCAGGACGTGCCCGCGACACCGGGGCAGGACGAGAAGCAGCCGATGCCGATCCCGCTGCGCATCGCTCTGTTCGATCGCGAAACCGGGGCGCATCGCGGCGAGAAGCTGATCGTGCTCGACGAAGCCCGTGCGCGTTTCACCTTCGACGGGTTCGACGCCGAACCGGTCCTGTCGATCAATCGCGGCTTCACCGCTCCGGTGCGGATCGAACGGGACATCCCGCGCGAGGATCTCGCCTTCCTCGCCGCGAAGGACGACGATCCCTTCGCGCGTTACGAGGCCTTGCAGGATCTCGTAGTCGGCCATCTGGTCGAGGCGGTGGGCGGCGGCCTGTCCGGAACCGATCGCGATTCGGCGCGGCAGGCAATCGCCGAAGCTGTGCGCGCCATCCTCGCCGACGAGACGCTGGACGATCAGATGCGCGGCGAATTGCTGATGCTGCCGAGCCAGACCTATCTCGCCGAACAGATGCTGGTCGCCGATCCGGGTCGCATCTTCGAAGAGCGCGAAGGGCTGAAGGCGTGGCTGGGCGATAAGCTGGCGAGCGAATTCAACGCCCTCTACGAACGCGCCGCCGCGGCCGATGGCGGGCGCACGGCGCAAGCCAGCGGCGCACGCAAGGTGAAGACGCTGGCCCTGTCCTATCTCGCCGCGTCCGACCCGAAGCGGGCCGAAAAGCTGGCATCGGACCAATACGATTCCGCCGACACCATGACCGATCGCCAAGGCGCGCTGATGGTGCTGAGCGGGCTCGAAGGCGCTGCGCGGACGGACCGGCTCGCGGCGTTCTACGAACGCTATCGCGACAATCCGCTGGCAGTCGACAAGTGGTTCGCGATCCAGGCCTCCTCGCTGCATCCCGACGTTCTGGACCAAGTGAAGGCGCTGGCGGACCATCCGGACTTCACCTTTCGCAATCCCAACCGGGTGCGATCGCTTTACATGGCCTTTGCAGGTACGGCGCAGGGCTTCCACGCGGAATCGGGCGAAGGGTATCGCATGATCGCGGACCTTATCCTGGCCCTCGATCCGATCAATCCGCAGACCGCCGCGCGGTTCGTCCCTCCACTCGGGCGCTGGCGCCGCATGGAGCCGAAGAGGGCCGCGCTGATGAAGGAACAGCTCGAACGCATCGCCGAGGCGCCGAAATTGTCGCGCGACACCTACGAACAGGTTACCCGTTCGCTTGGCTGATCTGCTGACCAGCGCGATTCTGGGCGAAGTGCCGCACGGGTTTTCGACCCGCACGGGCGGTACTGCGGAGGATATCCTTCCCGGCGCGCCGCTGATCGTAGCGAAACAGGTCCACTCGCCCGATGTCGCAGTCGTCGGAAAGCCTTGGCCGGGCGACCCGCCCGAAGTCGACGCGCTCGTCACCGCGACGCCCGGCCTCGTGCTCGGGATCGTCACCGCCGACTGTGCTCCGGTCCTTCTCGCCGATGCCGAGGCAGGCGTGGTCGGCGCGGCGCATGCCGGGTGGCGCGGTGCCGTGGGTGACGAGAGGGGCGGCGTAATCGCCAACACGATTGCCGCCATGGTGGATCTGGGCGCGGAGAGAGCCCGCATCGCGGCGGCCATCGGACCTTGCGTCGCGCAGGCGAGCTACGAGGTCGATGCGCCGTTCCGGGCGCATTTCGACGGCGAAGACGCGCGCTTCTTCGCGCCGGGGCGGGAACGCCACTGGCATTTCGACCTGCCCGGCTATGTCGCGGCGCGACTGCGCGAAGCGGGTGTCGATCAAATTGATGCGCTGGGGCGCGACACCTATCGCGAAGAGAGCAACTTTTTCAGCTTCCGCCGCGCTTCGCATCGCGGCGAGCCCACCGGGGGGCGGCAGATCTCGCTCATCTTGCTCGCCTAAGCGTGCCGTAACGGTAGCGCGCACTGCGCCGCAACTTGCCTAAAATGGCGGTTGGCAAGGTGTGACATAGCGTTTACAGGCCGCGCTAACCGGCAATGTCGGGGCGCGGCGCGCCCTTCGCATGCGTGGCGCGAATTGACCTTTTGGAGGGGTGACCCCGCAGGCAATTGGCGCTTTGGGCCGGAGGGGCAATCCGTCCGGCATCCGCCGGACGCGCGAAACGAGACGAGACAGGCAACGCTCTGATGGCAGATACCGCTGCAACCACCGCTGCAACCACGGACACGCAGGTCGAGACCGCGACGGGCGAATTCCGCCGGCGCGACTTCATCAATGTCGCCGCGATCAGCGCCGCCGGCGTCGGTGGGGCAGTCGTCCTGCTGCCGCTGATCAGCCAGATGGCGCCGTCGAAGGACGTGCTTGCCGAAAGCACGACCGAGATCGACGTATCCGCGATCGAGCCCGGCCAGGCGATCAAGGCGGTCTTCCGCAAGCAGCCGCTCTTCGTGCGCCGCCTGACGCCGGAAGAAATCGCCAAGGCGGACGCCGTGCCGATCGGCGATCTGCGCGATGCCGAGACTCTGGCTGAACGCACCAAGGAAGGGCACACCGACCTTCTCGTTACGATGGGCGTGTGCACCCATCTCGGATGTGTGCCGCTGGGCGCTGCCGAAGGTGAGAACAAGGGCGAGTACGGGGGCTATTTCTGTCCCTGCCACGGCTCGCACTACGACACGGCGGGCCGCATCCGCAAAGGGCCGGCGCCGACCAATCTGCTGGTGCCCGATTACGAGTTTTCCACGGATACGACGATTCTCGTCGGCTGAGGCTGAGGACGGACTGGAAGAGAGATCATGAGCTTTCCCTGGGCGAAACAATACGAGCCGAGCAACGGGCTGACCAAGTTCCTCGACGAGAAGCTGCCTGTGCCGCGTCTGGTCTACAACGCGGTCGGTGCCGGTTATCCGGTGCCGCGCAACCTCAATTATATGTGGAATTTCGGCGTTCTCGCCGGGTTCTTCCTCGTGCTCCAGATCGTCACCGGCGTGGTCCTGGCGATGCACTACGCCGCCAATGCGAGCGTGGCCTTCGCGACGACCGAACATATCATGCGTGATATCAACTGGGGCTGGCTGATGCGCTATGCGCACGCCAACGGCGCCAGCTTCTTCTTCGTGGTCGTCTACATCCACATTTTCCGCGGTTTCTATTACTCCTCCTACAAGGCTCCGCGCGAAATGATCTGGTTGCTGGGCGTCACCATCTTCCTGCTGATGATGGCGACCGCGTTCATGGGCTATGTGCTTCCGTGGGGCCAGATGAGCTTCTGGGGCGCCAAGGTGATCACCGGCCTCTTCAGCGCCATTCCTCTTGTCGGCGAGCCGATCCAGGTCTGGTTGCTGGGCGGGTTCGCGCCCGACAATGCCGCGCTCAACCGCTTCTTCTCGCTGCACTTCCTGCTGCCGTTCGTGATCATGGGCGTCGTGATCATGCATATCTGGGCGCTGCATATCCCCGGTTCGTCCAACCCGACCGGCGTCGAAGTGAAGAGCGAGAGCGACACCGTGCCGTTCCACCCGTATTACACGGCGAAGGACGGTTTCGGCCTGGGCATCATCCTGCTGATCTTCTTCACGTTCGTCTTCTTCCTGCCGAACGTGTTGGGCCATCCAGACAATTATATCGAAGCGAACCCACTTTCTACGCCCGCGCACATCGTGCCGGAATGGTATTTCTATCCGTTCTACGCGATCCTACGTGCCTTCACCTTCGACTTCATCCTGCCGGCGAAGCTCTGGGGCGTGTTGGCGATGTTCTCGGCCATCCTGCTGTGGTTCTTCCTGCCCTGGCTCGACAAGTCGCCGGTGCGCAGCGGCCACTATCGCCCGCTGTTCCGCAAGTTCTTCTGGTTCGGCCTCATCCCCTGCATGGCGCTGCTGTTCTATCTGGGCGGTGCGCCGGCCGAAGAACCCTATGTCATGCTCAGCCAGATCGCGACGGCTTACTACTTCATCCACTTCCTCGTGATCATCCCGATCGTGAGCCAGATCGAGAAGCCCGAGCCGCTGCCCTATTCCATCACCGAAGCGGTGCTGGGATCCGACAAGAAGGCCGTGCTGGGCGAAAACACCCAGCCCGCGGTCTGACGCGACGCAACGCTACGAGAGAGAAGACTTTCGCATGATCCGCATCATCGCCATCCTCGTCGGCCTGGGTTTCGCCGTCGTCGCGCTCGTCTCCTTCGGCGTCGGGGCCTACACCGCCGCGACCGATGACGCGCCCGACACGCACCTGCCCTACAAGCATCCTCAGGACGTCAACTATTCGTTCGATGGACCTTTCGGCACGTGGGACTACGGGCAGCTTCAGCGCGGCTACAAGGTTTACAAGGAAGTCTGCTCGGCCTGCCACAGCCTCAAATTCGTTGCCTTCCGCAATCTCGGCGAGCTTGGCTACACCGAAGCGCAGGTAAAGGCCGAAGCGGCGACCTGGACCGTGCCGGGTATCGATCCGAACACCGGCGAGGCGAGCACGCGCCCGGGCGAGCCGACGGATTACTTCCCCAAGCCCTATCCCAATAACGTGGCGGCTGCGGCGGCGAACAATAATGCCATTCCGCCGGACCTTTCGCTGATGACGAAGGCGCGGGAAGATGGAACGAACTACGTGGCTTCGCTGCTGGTCGGCTATCAGCCCCCGTCGGAAGAATTGCTGGAAGAGCATCCCGAAGCGGCGCCGGGACCGGGCCTCTATCACAACGTCTACTTTCCCAACATGAACCTCGCCATGGCGCCGCCGCTGACCAGCAACGGACAGGTGACCTATGACGACGGAACCGAGGCGACCATCGGCCAGATGGCGACCGACGTGGCGGCCTTCCTGACCTGGACTGCCGAACCGACGCTGGTGAAGCGCAAGCAGACGGGTTGGCCGGTGCTGGTCTTCCTCCTGTTCGCGACCATTCTCGCCTGGTTCTCCAAGACCCAGATCTGGTCGGCGGTTAAGCCCAAGAAGACCAAGGCCTAAACCGGTCTCCTACCCTCATTCATCCGGCCTCTCGCGCTTTGCGGCGCGGGAGGCCGTTTTGTATTGGGTGCGTGTATGATGACACCTTCCGACCTCAAGGCGCTGGTCCGCACCGTTCCGGACTTCCCGGCAGCGGGCGTCCAGTTTCGCGACATCACGACGCTGATTTCCGATGGCGCAGGCCTGAAGGCCAGCGTCCACCACCTCGCCGCCCATGCGCGCGGGGCGGGGGCGCAGGCAATCGCGGGCATGGAAGCGCGCGGCTTCATCTTCGGGTCGGCAGTCGCGATCGAACTCGGCATCGGCTTCGTCCCCGTGCGCAAACCCGGCAAGCTGCCGGTCGAAACGATCGGGATCGATTATGCCCTCGAATACGGGTCCGACCGGCTCGAAATGGATCCGGGCGCGGTTCACGAAGGCCAGCGCGTCGTCCTGGTCGACGATCTGATCGCTACCGGTGGAACGGCCTGTGCGGCGGCCAGCCTGTTGCGCCAGGCGGGTGCGGTGGTGGACTCCGCGGCATTTGTGATCGACCTGCCGGACCTCGGCGGGGCGTCCCGTCTGGATGCCATGGGCATTGCAGTGTCGGCACTGATGGACTTCCCTGGAAATTGATGCGCGGGGTCTAAGCCGCGCCGAATAAACCACTTTCTCCTTGCATACTCTCACCTGTGCGGGTTCAGTCGCGCCGAGACGAGCACCAATCGGGGGCAACACGGCTCAGGCCATGGAAGAACAAGCGATCGTCATCGCCCTCGTGGGCATTCTCGGCATCGGTTCGCAATGGATCGCGTGGCGGACCGGTTGGCCTGCCATCGTGCTGATGCTCGCCGCAGGCTTTCTCGCCGGACCGGTCTTCGGCCTGTTCGATCCCGAACACGCATTCGGCGAACTGCTCGAACCGATGGTGGCGGTGGGCGTCGCGCTGATCCTGTTCGAAGGCGGCTTGAGCCTCGATTTTCGCGAACTGCGCCATTCCGGCCAGGCTGTATGGCGGCTCGCTACGGTGGGCGTTGTCGTAGGTTGGTTCCTCGGGGCGCTCGCCGCGCATGAGATTGCCGGCCTCGTCTGGCCGGTGGCCGTGCTGTTCGGCGGCATCCTCGTGGTGACAGGCCCCACGGTCGTCATCCCGCTCCTGCGCCAGAGCGCGGTCCAGCAGCGTCCTGCGACGATCCTGAAATGGGAAGCTATCGTCAACGATCCGACCGGCGCGCTATGCGCGGTCATCGCTTACGAATATTTCCGCAAGGTCGCGGAAAGTCCCGGCGCCTCGCTGATCGAGGTCGTGCCGCCGCTCATCATCGCCGCCGTCCTCGCCGGGCTGATCGGCTACGTTGCCGCCGTCATAATAGCGTGGTCCTTTCCGCGTGGGGCGGTGCCGGAATATCTCAAGGTTCCGGTGTTGCTGACGGCGGTGATCGCCGTGTTCGTCGTCTCGAACATGATCGAACACGAAGCGGGCCTCGTCGCGGTGACGGTTATGGGCATCGCGCTCGCCAATATGAACGTGTCGAGCCTCAGGAGCATTCATCCGTTCAAGGAAAACATCGCGATCCTGCTCGTCTCGGGCATTTTCATCGTGCTGTCCGCTTCGCTCAAATGGGAAGATCTCTCCTATCTCAACTGGCGCTTCGGCGCGTTCCTCGTGGCGCTGCTGTTCCTGGTCCGCCCGCTGACGATCATCATCAGCCTGCTGGGCAGCTCGATCCCGTGGAACGAGCGGCTGTTCCTAGCTTGGATCGCGCCTCGCGGGATCGTGCTCGTCGCGATATCGGGCCTGTTCGCGCTGCGCCTTGCCGAACTTGGCTTCGGGGACGGCAATGTCCTCATCGGCCTCAGCTTCGCCGTGGTGGTCACGACCATCGTGGCACACGGTTTCACCATCGATCTCGTCGCCCGTCTCCTCAAGGTGAAGGGCCAGACCCGCCCCGGCCTGCTCATCGTTGGCAGCACGCCCTGGACGGTCGCGCTGGCGGAACAGATGCGCGATCTGAAAACGCCGGTGACTGTAGTCGATTCCAGCTGGCAACGCCTCGCGCTCGCCCGCCGCAAGGGCGTTTCCTATTACCACGGAGAGATCCTGAACGAGGCGACCGAGCACAATCTCGATCTGAGCCCCTTCCAGACGCTGGTCGCAGCAACCGATAACGAGGCCTACAACACCCTCGTCTGCAACGAATTCGCGCACGAGGTCGGCCGCGATTCGGTCTATCAGTTGGGCGAGGCGGGCGACGAGGACGACCGCCACGCGCTGCCCGAAGCGCTGCGCGGGCGCGCCCTGTTCGAATCGGGTTGGGGCGTGACCGAGGTCAGCGAACGCCAGCAACAGGGCTGGGTCTTCCGCAAGACCAAGCTGTCCGAGGAATTCGATTTCGAGGCCGCCCAGGCGAAGCTGCCCGATGGCGCGCACATGCTGCTGCTGCTGCGCGATAACGGGCGGATGCGGTTCTTTACCCACGCCGCCCGGCCGGAACCGCGTGCAGGCGACGTCATCATCAGCTTTTCGCCCCAGGCGCGTACTGCGGAAGACACCGCGGCCAAGAAAGCCCAGAAGAAAGAGAAAGGCGGGCCCAAGCCCGAACCAGCATGATCGACCCGTTCGCGCACGTCCCATCGCATCGTATTCTCACCGGCCTCGCTCTGGCGCTGGCGCTTGCCGCCTGCGGATCCGGCGATACGCGCGAACCGGCGCCAGAGCCGAGCTCGACTCAGACGGGGGCGCAGAATTCGATCATTCGTGACGATCTGGAGGATACCGCGCCTCTGCCGCCGCCGCCTCTGGCGCCGCTCGACGCGCGGATCGGCTTCCCCGAAGGCGGAGCGGAGCTGTCCGAATCGGCGACCGCCGATCTCGACACCCTGCTTCAGTCGCCCCAGATCGAAGAGGGCGGTCCGATCGTCCTGCGCGCCCACAGCGATGCGGGCGGGCCGGGCGACGCCAACCAGCGCGCATCGCAATCGCGCGGCGAGGCGGTGCGGGACTATCTGGTCGAAAACGGGATCGACGAAGAGCGGATCACCATTATCGCCTTTGGCGAACAGAACCCGATCGCGCCGAACGCCAATCCGGACGGTACTCCGAACGAGCGGAACCGCGCCGCCAATCGCCGTGTCGAAGTGCATGTCGCGCTTCCCGGTGCGTCGGAAGAAGCCGCCCCCGAAGAGATCGAACAGCCCGAGCCGACGATCGCGGAGAACCTTTCGCGAGCGACTGCGGATTGAGGCTTCGACAGCGAATGGCTTCAGCCGGAAGCCACTCAAACCGACGTTAGCCGGACTAGCTGATAGCGCCGAGAATGCCGTCCGCCAGATCGGGTCGGCAGATCAGCAGATCGGGCAGATAGGTGTCACGCGCGTTGTAGCGCAGCGGGCTCCCGTCGAGACGCGAGCAGTGCAGTCCATATCCGAGCGCCACCGCGACCGGGGCGCAGCTGTCCCATTCGTACTGCCCGCCGGAATGCAGATAGATTTCCGCTGCGCCGCGCACCACGGCCATCGCCTTCGCGCCGGCGGAGCCCATCGGCACGATCTCGGCATCGACTGCCGCCGCCGCCTTTTCGGCTTCTGCCGGAGGGCGCGAGCGGCTGACCACCATGCGGGGGCGACACGTCGTCGGATCGCAGGCGATCGGTTGGTCGGATCGCAACACGCGCTGGCCCGCCATACCCGGTAGCGCAACCGCGCCGAGATGCGCCGCGCCATCAACGGCGAGGCCCACATGGACGGCCCAGTCCGGCCGCCCCTCGCCATATTCGCGTGTCCCATCGACCGGATCGACGATCCAGACGCGGCTTTTCTCGAGCCGCTCGGGCGTGTCGCGCGTTTCCTCGCTCAGGATACCATCGTGGGGACGGGCCTCTTTCAGCGCCGCCATCAACAGCGCGTTGGCGCGTCGATCGCCTTCCTCGCCCAACGCGCGGCCTTCGAATTCGCCCTGTGCGCGCAGATCGAGCAGCAATTGGCCCGCTTCCTGCGCCAGCCGCGCGGCCAGATCGCCATCGGTTTCGTGGCTTGCCATTCGCTCGCTCACTTCAGCGGGAGGATGCGCGACACGATATAATCCGCCGCTTCTTCGGCCGTCATATCGACCGTGTTGACGCGAATTTCGGGCGCCTGCGGCTCTTCATACGGGCTGTCGATCCCGGTGAAGTTCTTGAGGCTTCCCTCGCGCGCTTTCTTGTAAAGACCCTTCACGTCGCGCTGCTCCGCCACTTCAAGCGGCGTATCGACGAAGATCTCGATGAACTCGCCATCGGGAAGCATGTCGCGCACCATCTGCCGCTCGGCCCGGAAGGGGCTGATGAAGGCGGTGAGGACGATGAGGCCCGCATCCGTCATCAGTTTGGCGACTTCGCCGATGCGCCTGATGTTCTCGATCCGGTCGGTTTCGGTGAAGCCCAGATCCTTGTTCAGGCCATGGCGGACATTGTCTCCATCGAGCAGGAAGGTGTGGCGGTTCATCAGCGCCAGCTTCTTTTCGACTTCGTTGGCGATCGTCGATTTGCCCGAGCCCGAAAGACCGGTGAACCATAGCAGCCGCGGGGTCTGGTTCTTGAGACTGGCATGATCCTCGCGCCCGACGCTGGTCGCCTGCCAATGGACGTTCTGCGCGCGCCGCAGCGCGAAATGCAGCATGCCCGCAGCGACCGTCTGGTTGCTCACCTTGTCGATCAGGACGAAGCCGCCGAGCGTGGGGTTCGTATCGTACGGTTCGAACACGATCCGCCGTTCGGTCGTCACTTCGACCACGCCGATGGCATTGAGGTCCAGGCTGGTCGCCGCCAGCTTCGCCATCGTGTTAACGTTGATCTCGTATTTCGGCTCGGCGATCGTGGCGGTCACGGTCTGCGTGCCGAGCTTGAGCCAGTATCCGCGCCCCGGTTTCAGCGATTCGGCGTCCATCCAGACGAGCGTCGCTTCGAACTGATCGGCCACCTGGGGCGGATCGTCGGCGGATGCGATGACGTCGCCGCGCGAACAATCGACTTCATCGTCGAGAGTGAGCGTGATCGAATCGCCCGCTTCGGCGCTGTCCCTGTCGCCGTCGAAGGACGGGATCGCGCGCACCGTGGTGGTGGTGCCCGAGGGCAGGATGCGTACTGCATCGCCGGGCTTGACCGTGCCGCCCGCGACCTGGCCTGCAAAACCGCGGAAGTCCTGGTGGGGGCGATTGACCCACTGGACCGGCAAGCGGAATGGCGCGTCCGCGCTCGACTGGTCGCGTACCGGGATGGTTTCGAGATGCGCGATCAACGTCGGGCCGTCCCACCAATCCATCGCTTCCGATTTGGTGGCGATATTGTCTCCGGTTACGGCCGCAAGCGGGATCGCCGTGATGCGCTCGATCCCGAGTTCCTCGGCAAAGGCGCGGTATTCGGCCTCGATCGCGTCGAACCGTTCCTGGCTGAAATCGACGAGGTCCATCTTGTTGACCGCCAGCACCATGTTGCGAATGCCGAGCCGGTGGCACAGGAAACTGTGGCGGCGCGTCTGGGTCAGCACGCCCTTGCGCGCATCGATCAGGATGACGGCGGCATCGGCAGTGGACGCGCCGGTTACCATGTTGCGCGTATATTGTTCGTGGCCGGGACAATCGGCGACGATGAACTTGCGCGCCTCGGTCGCGAAGAAGCGATAGGCGACGTCGATCGTGATGCCCTGTTCGCGCTCCGCCGCCAACCCATCGACCAGCAGCGCGAAATCGAGCTCCGCCCCGCGCGTGCCCGATGCCTTGCTGTCCGCCTCCAGCGCTTCCAGCTGGTCCGCGAAGACCCGGCGGCTGTCATAGAGCAGGCGCCCGATCAGCGTCGATTTGCCATCGTCCACGCTGCCGCAGGTGATGAAGCGCAGCATGTCCTTGTCGCGATGGCGGTCGAGATATTCGCCGATGTCTTCGTCGATCAGGGCATCGGCGCGATAGGCGGTGTCGTCAGGCCGGTTCATCAGAAATACCCCTCCACCTTCTTGCGTTCCATCCCGGCGCCGGAATCGTCCTTGTCGATCGCGCGGCCCTGGCGTTCGCTGGTGGTGGTCAGCAACATTTCGCGCACCACGCCTTCGAGCGTGTCCGCCTCGCTCTCGACCGCGCCGGTGAGCGGATAGCAACCAAGGGTGCGGAAGCGGATCGAGCGCATCTGCGGCTCTTCCCCGTCACGCAGCGGGAAGCGCTCGTCATCGACCATCAGCAGCATGCCGTCACGCTCCACCGTGGGGCGGGGCTGCGACAGATAGAGCGGCACGATCTCGATATTCTCGGCCATGATGTACTGCCAGATATCGAGCTCGGTCCAGTTCGACAGCGGAAAGGCGCGCAGGCTTTCGCCTTTGGCCTTGCGCAGATTGTAGAGGTTCCAGAGTTCCGGCCGCTGGGCCTTGGGATCCCAGGCGTGGCTCGCGCTGCGGAAGCTGACCACGCGTTCCTTCGCACGGCTCTTCTCCTCGTCGCGCCGCGCCCCGCCGAACGCCGCGTCGAACCCGTAATGGTCGAGCGCCTGCTTCAGCCCTTGCGTCTTCCACATATCGGTGTGGAGCGGGCCGTGATCGAACGGATTGATACCGCGCTCCTTGGCCTCGGGGTTCTGCCAGACGAGCAATTCCATGCCTGCATCCTTCGCCGCCTTTTCGCGCAGCTCGTACATGGCGCGAAATTTCCAGGTCGTGTCGACATGGAGAAGCGGGAAGGGAGGCGGGGCGGGATGGAAGGCTTTGCGGGCCAGGTGCAGCATCACTGCACTGTCCTTGCCGACCGAGTACAGCATGACGGGCTTGGCCGCCTCGGCGACGACTTCACGCAGAATATGGATGCTTTCGGCCTCAAGCCGGTCGAGATGGGTTCGGCTGGTCATGATGGATGGCGAGGTAAGGTCGGGCCCGACGCGACGGAAGAAACATTTCGTGTCGCACGGACAAGCGCCCGGTGATCGGCCGCCGAAAAAAAGCGCGCGCACGGTATTGCGCAAACCGGCCGATGCAAACCAGTTGACGACGCGCCGCCAGGAGTGGCAAAGGCGGCGCCTGCCGAAACGTGCAGCGGGCGGGTATAGCTTAGTGGTAAAGCCCTAGCCTTCCAAGCTAGTTATGCGGGTTCGATTCCCGCTACCCGCTCCATGATTTTGTCCTTGATCATCAGAACTGCGCCGCCGCTTCAACAAGACTGCGCCGCGAAACCGCTAAAACCCCTATTTTTCAAGGACTACATCGGGGTCTCCAATAACAAGGAGATTTCGATGCCCAAGAAGAACGATTCGAACCCGCAGCCGATGTCTCGGTCTGGCGAGCAGTCTTTTCCGTATGTGATGAACGGTAGCACCGTACCCATTCAGGTTCAGGCGGTCTACAAAGTCCCGTCCATCCACCCCATCACCGACGGTCCCTGGAAAAACGAGGTCGATAAGATTGCGTGGGTGGATCCGGACAGCGGATACCAGTGCATCTGCAGGAGAAACGCCCGCGGCGGGTATCTCGAAGGCTACGTTGGTGTCGATCCCTCGCATCCCCTTTTCGGAAGGGAAACGGGAACTCTGCATGGTTATGGTATCAAGGTGCACGAGGGGCTTTCCTACTCGGAAACATGCGAGATCGATCAGCCTGAAGCTCTTTCGATCTGCCATGTGCAGCATCTCGGATTGGCGAAAGGGCCTAGCCGTGATGGCCCGCAATTTGGGCGAAGCCTCGTTCTCCACGAACAGGCATGGTGGTTCGGCTTCAGCTGCAATGGCGAAAGGGATGTCATCCCCATCGATAAGCCCATCCAACGACAAGAATTCATAGCCGGCGTGAATTTCGTGAATTACAAGGATGAACACTTCGTGCGGCAGGAATGTACGAGGCTCGCCGCGCAGCTTAAGGCGATCGAAGAGGGGCGCGATCCGCGTGAGGTTGACCCCGGAGGACCGCGCCGGGCATTCAGCCGTCGCGGGAGGGAAGGCTGATGCCCCGGGCGATCGACCCCGATCTGCCGTGGGGGTATTGGCTCCGGCTCGAGACGAGTGCCCGCCAACCGTGCTATGTGGACGACTTCAGCGGTGCGGAATACCTCAGCATCCGGGCCGCCTTCTGGACGGGACGCATGGGAATGCCTTCCTATGAAGGCGAGCCGCCGCAGCAGCTTCTCGAGGTGCTTCATGCGATACTCGCAGCCACCCTGCGGAGGGTCTACCGGGAAGCAGATCTCGCGAACGATCTCTTCGAAGGCAATCGAATTGCCTCGAAGATGTTCCTCATGTGGCTTCACGCATGCGGTTTGATCGTCTCGGAAAGCGAAACCGATGTCCGGTTCTCGCTTACCGCAGAAGGGCACTCGGTCCTGCTCATGCTGATCGCGACCCGCCCAGACTCGGTGAAGGCACATCGGCCCAATCTGGCCACCGCCAAAGAACTCGCGGGGCTTGGACGTTCCTCAGATCGCGAGGAACGCTTCGCCGAAATCGAAGGGGCGGTTTCTCAGTGGGACGCAGCCTTTCTGAGGCGCGTTGAGGCCGGAAAGCCCGCTGTCGTGCTCGCCGTGCGCGGGGATGGTCCCGTGCCCGTGCTGCAGACCGTGTGGGCCCTGCGCTTCAAGTCGACCGAACATCGTGATGGTGTCTACGACTGGCTCTGCACGCGGCTCGACAGATGGCAGGCCTGGTCCGAGCTAGCAAAAAGTTATGACTCATCGGAACTTACGAACAAGCTCCTTACATGTATGTCCGAGGAGCGTTGTTCCAGTATTGGAGGATACGATGATTGTGCTGCGAATTGGAAAGTGCTGCCTGGCAGTTAATACCAAAGCACATTGATCAGAACCAATGCATCCATCATCGTAGTCCGAGTGACATGTTGCGTCATGGATGATCGGGGAGCCTGTTCCAGGCATGACAGCGATGGTCGATGATATTGTCGTAGGATCGAAAGATGCGGTTCGACAGCCAGTTGTCGCTCATGAACTGCCAGACGTCCTCGACCGGATTGAGTTCGGGGCAGTGCGGCGGAAGCGGCAGCAGGGTGATGTTGGGTGGGACGACCAGATCGTTCGACCCGTGTCATCCGGCCTGATCGAGCAGGATGACGGCGTGAGCGCCGGGCGCGACATGTAAGACGATTTCCTTAAGATGCATGCGCATGGCCTTGGTATCGCAGCGAGGCATGACGATGCCGGCGGCCTTGCCTTCGGCCGGGCAGATAGCGCCTAACCGTCACGTCGAGGCGCGGCGCCGGTCCTTCGGCGCCGTAGGGCAAGTGCCATTCCTGACCCAGCGGCGGGTGAGTTTGGTGTGCTGGCCAATCAGTGCCTCGTCCTGCCATCACAGCTCTTTTGGCGTGCCGCGCGGGAGCGCCTTTCGGATCGCTGCCAGACGGGCGGAGAAGTCTTTTCAAAAACGGCGATGTCGTCCGGCTTCTAGCCACGATGACGCGGCCGGGCCGAGAGCTTGCGGTTGCCCATCGCGCGAAGTTCGCGGCTTAGCGTATGGCGCGTAACCAACAGCCCGAACTCATCCCATACCCATTGCGCTAGATCGACTAGGCGCCAGCGCACAACGCCAAGAGGTCTCGGGATTGGCCCAACCTCGACCTGCTAAGCAAGCAGTGCGCGCTGTTCGTCGTTCAGGACCGAGGCCCGCCCCGGGGCCTTGCGCGTCTCCAGCTTGTCTGGGCCATGAGCTTCGAAACGGATCACCCAGTCGCGCACGATCTGCAGCGTCACGCCAGCCAGCTTCGCCGCCAATTTCCTCACCAGCAAGTTCGAATTGTCTCAATTCACACAAAGCCTTTCTGCGAAGCGCGCGATACTAGCGGAGTCGGAAAGGTCGGCGAGTCGAGCGACTGCGGAAGCGGCCGCTCAGAACGCCAACATAGCCGCAGCTCGTGCCCAAATCGGACAGCAGGCGGCCGCAAACGAAGGCTCGCGTTCCTACGCGCTACGCGCACCGATAGATGGCGTCGCGACGTCTTTGACCGCCCGCGTAGGTCAGCCGACCGAAACAGAGGGTTATTTCAAGGTTGCCGGAACTTGGGTTACTATGATCAAAAAGTTGGTCAGGTGATGTGCAAGTCCGGACATTCTACCGGGCTAACCTGCGGTGAAATCATTCATGGGTGGTACACTTGGAACGGCGCTAAAGGCTGGATAGAGACTGGCAACTCGACCGCCTTCATCTACGCAACTGCTGGCGATTCAGGCGGTGCTGTTTTCACTAAACCTACCTCCACTGGAACCGTTAAAGTCGCTGGTATCGTCGGCGGAGCCACAATTCATGACCCCACCCCCACAGCATACCCTAGCTGGGATGAGCAACATTGCTTGTCTACAATGGAAGGCAATCCGGCATTTACAGTCCGCGATGACTGCAAAATGATTCATATGCCGATCGACTACATTGACGATCAGCAGCTCCTCACGGTTCAAACTTCACCATGAGGTACGGGTTCTGCTTCGCAACGGCGGCGGCGATCATTTCCGCCGGCTGCACCCAAACCTCGCCGCCGGGCAACGGCTCGACATCGCAATCTAGCGGTGCGTCGGCGGACGTGCCTTCTACCGGGTATGAGATGAAGTCAGATACGTTCATCGCAAGGCGCATCAGCCAGGGTGGCCCTCCGATGGCTGCGATTTTCGGCGGCTACTTTATCATCGAAGGGGCGTGTCTTGTGTTCCGAACTGAGGCCGAAACTTATCTCCCGGTGTTTAACGAACAAGCCTCTGTCGAATTGCGCGGAGACGTGCTGAAGATTGGAGAAAGGTCGGTTAAGCTAGGCACGAATGTTGAGATTGGCGGAGGGGAAAGATCGGCTGCGGCGAATGATCTTGTGACGCCAGCTCCGAAAGGATGCGACTTGCGTCGAATATATATTGGTAGTTGAGTTTACGCCGCTTTGTAGCTGACGGCCACTTATGTGGTTTGCGGCCAAAAACCGGACCTTCCGCTCCCCACCCAATTGCAGCCGATCGACAGGTAAAATGAACCGCCTAGAAGCGGACTGGCCGCTTTCCCGCGATTGGACCGGAAACCGGACAGTCAGCTAACGCGCCCATGTCGGACGTTGGCAGACCCGCTTTCGTTTCCCGAAAGCAGAAGTCGGAAAAAGCCAGTCATTCGCTCGGTGGATCGAAAGAGAAGAATTCGAGCACGTTTCCGTCTGGGTCAACCATGCGAAAGAAACTGAACGGGCCTTCCGTAACGATACCTGGTTGCTCGATCGCCTTGGCATCCAACGCTTGGGCGTGAGCAAAGGCCCCTTCAATATCGGCGACCTTAATGTAGGGCCGGGCATTGTTGCCAGACGTCGATCCTGTCCCGTAGGTCGCACGGTCTACAATGCCGAATAGCCCGCCCGATACATCGAAGGCGACAAGCGCCTGTGTCCTTACCTGCGGGCTCTTGCCGAACAACACCTCGTAAAACGCCACCGACTGTTCGACATCCTCGACTAAGACATAAAGTCCGAACCGTTGCGTTTCGATCATTGTCACCTCGTCCGTTTGAGCGACTGATGGGGATGGGGCCATCAGGAAGGCAGCAATCGCCGCCAAGAAGCATCTCTTCATCAACTGCCTCCATGTAGTTTTCACTTGATAACTGCCCGCTGCTGACAGCATGGTGTCAGCATCATTCCACTAGGCTTGAACCATGAGACGCGCCGATCGCCTCTTCGAAATTATCCAGCTCCTGCGAGAGGCGCGAAATCCGGTGTCGGCCAGCTCAATCGCCACCGATTTGGAAGTCTCAAAGCGAACGGTTTATCGCGACATGGCCTCGCTCATTGCCCAGCGAGTTCCCATCCGCGGCGAAGCTGGTGTCGGCTATGTGCTGGAAAGCGGCTTTGACATGCCGCCCTTGATGCTGACCGAGGACGAGATTGACGCCGCCGCTCTTGGCGCAAGTTGGGTATCCACGCGTGCGGAACCCGAACTGGCTGAGGCTGCGAAACGCTTGCTGGCAAAGATAGAGGCTGTCGTCCCAGACGAATTTGCGATTGGCCTGCGCGAACAATCGACAAGCGTCGCGCCGGTCCAGCAATCTGGCGAGATCATAAGCGCGAAAGAGGTTCGCTCGGCGATCCGCCTTCGAAAAAAGCTAGCGATTTCTTATCGAGATTCGAAAGGCGCGCACAGCGAACGGGTGATCTGGCCGGTTTTACTCGGTTATCGTGACGCTGGCCGCATTTTGGCCGCATGGTGTGAATTGCGACAGGCTTTCCGATACTTTCGCACGGATCAAATGTTATCGGTAGAGACTCTCGGAGAGGTGATTCCGGAGAGCTTTTCATCACTGCGAGCCCGCTGGAACGAGGCAATGACCATCGAGCGCGCCCGTTACACGTCCGTGGCCAAAGCGGCGAGCAACGAATAATCCCTGTCTGCTTTCGCGGGTCACGCAACCAAAACCAGACAGTCGCAAAACCACCCAATCTTAGCCATTGGTTCGCCAATTCGCCGCGCTTGAAAGGAGACGTGGTCAGCAGACGATCGATTCGCAGAAGATGGGTGTAAAGCTGCCGGTCTGCTCTCTGGATCTAACCGATTGAAAACCGATTCCTTATTGCGACCAGCTTCCTAATCATCCTCGAGGCCAAGTTCCTCCGGCGCGAAATTTGCTCAAAAAAAGTCTGGATCCGTCATCATGTTCCTCCACTTACGTTGCCGTCGATTTCGAAGCGCAACGACACTTCGGACTTTTGAACCTTCGCAGGTCCTTATCTGCGGTAAGGGGATGCCAATTAAGGCGACGAAGCCTGTGTGATCGGGCAGAGGCGCTTATCCCCGGATGCCGAACCCGGGTGGGTAATCGAGCGCAAGACGATCGGCTGTTAAAATTGTTCGGAGTTGAAGATGGCGTCAAGCTATCATCGCGTAGCTTCAGCTTGACTAAAGATGGCATCGCTACCGACGCTGACATCGGAAGTAGCAGTTATATGATAAGTACTGCCTTTTCGGATCAGTAAGCCACTTTAAGTTCCTCAATTACGAGGCCAGGACATTATTTCGTTGCTTCGAGTGCGCAGTTCGCAGCGACGCAATCGAACTCCACAGCGCGCTCTTCGGCATCGGCCTCCTAGTGACATTTTCTCACATCACGTCCTTCGATACTTCCTCCCGCGTTAACGAACGACCCTCCGTCGGCAGAAAACTGCGGCGAAAACGTCATCGAAACAGGTTCGCGAAAGATAGCGTGGTCTGTAGCCAATTACTGAAATTTGGGTTCGGTTATCGCCTCTAGACCCAATTATTGCATCGCTTTTGAGCTTCGTCATTGGAGTCCGCTGAGAACGGTGTTCCGATGTCAGCATCCCACGCCTTCGCTTTTTCTCGAGCATTCTTTGCTTGCTCGTAAGTCGAGTAGGGACCTTGAGATATCCAGGCGCCCGGAGGCTTGGGGTAACTTTGTCGAAAACAAAAATAGAACTTTGAATCGTCCATCGGCAATCACTCGGAGCTAGCGGGACCAGGTTCCGTGCGAGGACGCAAAATATTGGGAGACACCCCCGCGGCTGCGCTTATGGCGTCCCATTCACCGGGTGTCAGCCGCTGCGCTACCTCTGCCCAGGCTTTAGCCACGTCCGCAGGATCGGCCAAAGGGTTTGGTTCAAACCCTCGGTTGGGCGCGTCGCCAATTCCATCGTTCTTTTTTGCAAAACCTTCGCCGAAAGAAGCCTGGCTGACAATATCTATATTTCTACGGAGGTCATCGGTCATTCCGAGTGTTTAGCTGCAATCGGCCTCCAAGCATACCCATGTAATCTCGGACCACATGTGACGAGGAAAATTCGTCGGGGCCGAACTCCCGAGGTCCATGGCCACTTTGCGCGATCTGGCGATTTATATTGGACAATCTCCTAGCGGCCCAATTCAGACCAAGGCGGCGGTTGCGATTTGTGCGGTGTAGATGCTCCAGTCATAAATCAAAACAAAAGGCACCGCTTCGCGACGCGTCTTCTCAGAGCGCCTCGCTCGCTATCCAGCGGGCGGCACCATCTCCTGATAATCGAGGCGGTGCCGGCCCGGAGCCGGAGATTGGAAACCTGCATCGAAACAGGCGCGGACGCCTTTAGGGCGGAGCCCTGGACATACGCGCCCGCTCCCCGGCCGATAGAATCGACCGGGCTAGGCTGTTCGATGCGAGGTTTCCACGCCTCGGTCCGCCAGACTGGCGGACGAGGTATGGCTACACCGGGAAGGTTAAGAGTTTCAATCCGGTTTCTAGAAGAAACCGCAACTTTTCGAACGACATCGCTTGGAATGCGAAGAACTTCCGCCCTACGGGTCAGAACTTCTCACCGATACCTTAGGTTTACAAAGACCATTGCGGGCAATGCCCTTCAATTTCGGGTGCAAACCTCACCGGGCACACAGGTGATGGGGACGGGTGGGGGCGGAGGCTCCTCCGGCAACTGCCAAGCCACCGGGATCTCGAACACACCTGCCGCCGGTTCACCCGCATCGTTGATGGCGGGAGAGAAGCGTGCTCTGCGCATCACCGCAGTGCAGGCTGCGGCATCAAGGTCCCCATGGCCGCTACTCTCGATGATAGCGCAGCTCTGTGCGACACCACCCTCGTCAACTTGAATTCTCAGCTTCGAAGTCCCGCCACGCTTCTCGTTAATCGCTTCGCGCGGATAGTCCCTAGCCGTGATGAGCGAAAAAGCATTCATCAACCGTGGCGAAGCCGCCTTCGGTTCAGGCGGTCGCCGGAAGGGATCGGCTGCAATGTCCTCATAGCGCGCCTTTTCCCTTGCTAAAGCAGCTTCTTCCCGGCGCAAGCCGACAAGGCACCTGTCGACCGCAGCACTCGCAACGGCTGTTCCGGTCAGGGATAGGCGATCGAACAACTGATCATCTCGATAGAGATGAAGAGAGCGTCCAGCTCGGAATGCCGCGTCAAACCGGTCGTTCGTCTGGATAAGGAAACCGGATTTCCCGCTTGAACGATAACCTCGAACGGACCCGGGAAAGACACGGTCGTCTATCGCGAAATCCACATCGTATTCCTCCCCGGCTTCGGAAGACCAGTTCGAATTCGTGATTGCAATGACGGAAAACCCATCGGTCTCCTTGGCTACGATAACGGTCGTTGCACCTGGCCCTTCATATTCGAGGAGCATGGAACAGTTCTCGTTATCTCCGATGATCGACCAGCCACCGCGCTCTTCGAAGAACTCGTATGCGGCGGCAGAGGCCGACCAAGACGAGGTAACCAAAAAAACTATCGAAAGCCCGATCCGTCGAAACCCTTTAGCACCCATTATCCGTCCCTCCAGGCGAGATGATTACCAATGGCGCTCGGCTGGTCAATACGAACGGGGGGCCTTGGACAAGGATGACGATCAAGGGGGCGAACTCACCGGGCTATGAAGGGCCAAATTCGTCTCTGATCATCTGGACTTTGATCAGCCTCTCATACATTGCCAGATAGACAGAGGTCGTTTGAGATTGCTTCGGGGGCATGCAGATAACATCGTTGGCCTGCTTGCCTGTTGGTTACCCGTCGAATCGCTAAAACGACGCTCGAAAAAACCGAGTTTCGTAAGCTACTGATTTTACTGGCGCGCCTGGCATGACAAAGGTGGGCACTCAGATTGCTGCGAAATTTTCGTCGAACTGACCGGCTGAAGTCTGCTTTGTGACCCTGTTCCAGTGAAAAACACCCGCTTATGGTCGGCACGAAGTGCTGATTCAGTCTTCGTT